>MKWU01000542.1_pt1 | contig 71608 bp, 51 predicted proteins | sample 809101 | NCBI WGS metagenome assembly MKWU01 (sample SAMN05860141, study PRJNA318959) | sponge metagenome | host: Aplysina aerophoba | place: Slovenia: Piran, Adriatic Sea, Gulf of Piran | collected 2013-05-07
CCCGTCAGGGGGGCTTCTCTGCGCTAACGCTTTCGTTACCGGGCAGCGCCCTGATTCAGTAGCCGACACACATTCTGGTAATAGGGCTCATCCATATACTCCCTGCGTCTCTCGTGGGTCACGTAATAGTCCGGCTCGTACTTTTTCCGTGCCTTGTCCTTATCAAACCGGTAGGAGATATAGGGGTGATCCTGGCCACAGGGCAGATCGGTGATAGGGCGTCGGCCTGGACGGATGTTGTTTTCCTGTAAGATGGTCTCTATCTCATTGAGGGTTTGAGCGATGTTGTCTGCCTGAAAGCGGTCGGGAATGGCTTGCGCTGCCTGCGTCTCGTCCATGCAATAGAGCGTAAACTGTCCTCCATTTTTGAAGCGCGGATTCCGCAAGGTGGCCTCGTCCGGCCAGGGGTAGGTCGACTTCCAGACCAGGAACGGACAGTCGTTTTTGTGCAGAACTTGTGCCATCAGCGGCCAGGCTTTCTCATAATCATGGGGGTGCAGGCTGATCCGGAACTTGTGTCCAGATTTGTCCTGATCCTCGCAAAACTCGTCGTAGGCAGTGCCATCGAAATAAGAGATAAAGCCCGATGCTGGCATATGGAAATAAGTACGCGTGTCAGGGTCCAGCCAGTCAAAGTCCTGTGTCATGTATTTCTGGAGCTGGCTTTGATTGCGTGCATAGTCCTTCTGGCAGCGCATCAGCAGTCTTTCACAGCACTCCTTGAAAATGCATTCAAGTCCGCTTTCGTTCATGCTGTCAGGCCCAAAAAGTCTCATTTGCAGGAACAACTCTTCTTGCAAATTGTTTCTGTAATGAGTCAGCTCCTGCTCGGAAAGGGCAGCAAGCACGTTTTTTTCAGGAATTTTTGCTTGCAGGTAGGCCTGAAATGCTGGCTTGTCTGGCATAAACGCCTCCAGCAGGGGCTCCCACTTCTTCATGGCATGACGGGCGGCTCTGGCCGCCTCCATCGCGTGAGCAGAGTCAGTCACCCAGTCCTGGAAGGCCTCACTGCCTGGTGCGGGCGTGCCCAGATCCAATGAGTACAGTCGGATATCCAGATTTCTGCAGGCCAGGTGAAAATCCGCATCGGGGAAAAAGTCCGGTTTGGCCTGCTGCAACTCCAGATACCGAACAAGGTAGCTTGCTGGAAAAACCCTATGTTGCAGATCGTAGTTGCCAGTCACCGGGTCGCATAACAGATTCAGCAAGCGCTCTGGCGTCATGTTCAGTGCGGGAGCAATTTCTTGTATCACGTGCAGCTGGTTGTCGAGGACCGCTTTGTCGTTGTCCGACAGAGCAGGTCGGGGCGGTGGGGTTTGAGCTGGGTAGGCAACAGGCTGCTCGGGGAGCGGTGGGGGGGCAGGTCGGTAGGCAACAGGCTTCATGGCCTCCATCATGGGGGCCTGGCGTTGACGGGCAGGGGCGGCCTGAGCCTTGTGCTCTGCGCTCCGGCTGGCTCTCAGTTGTACACCGGCCAGGAAGTCAGCATCATCCTGCGGCAGCATATGCGACCTTTCGGCAGGCGGCACCTGGTCGAGATCCTTTTGCAAAATAACGATATCGCCGCTGACATAGCGGCTCTGGAAATAGCGCAGGCCGGATCGCGCGTCCCTGCGTTCCTCGTAGATGGTGCGATCTACAGTGTCCGCTATATTGATATTCTCATTACGATAGTAAAGAAAGCGGCTCCCATTGATCTGAGCCAAAAGCCGGTGTTTGTCCGGCTCTGGTGTGGGTCCGGGACGGATGCCTGCTGCGGTCAGGGCGGCTTCCAGTTCAGCCAGCTTGTCTTGCCAGTGGCGGGTGTCCCTGTTTTCCTGTGGCTCATCGTCAAGCAGGTACAGGGTGACTTCCTGGCCCTTTGCGCCTGAATCCTGGCCGGCCGTTGGCGTCACTACCCGGGCTTTCTGGATTTTGTTGGCAGGATTCATGATCCAGTCTCTGACAACCGGAAAAGCGGCCCCAAGATCTTCCCGGTTGAGAGACAGATGTATTCTCAACCTGGGAGCTGAGTGCGGGGACGCGGACTCATGTCTGAACAAAGCGCCATCGGCAGCCTCGGGGTAAATTCTGAAGGAGCCCGTTTTGAGGTAGTCGAAATCCTTCCGGGTAAAGCGGGGCTCATTGCATAACCGGTCATGGGTAAGCTGGGCAGTCGTCAGGGGGATATATTTTTCAGCGTTATCGGCTTCCAGCACCGGGTACTCGGGCATTTCAGGCTGATGTTGCCCTGCTGCTCCTTGTGGAGCATCACCCCGTTTGTGAGCGGAGCCATCCCGGGTGGCAGGATCCAGTGTTGCTACGCCATCCAGAAGCAGTGTCAGCAGCCGTCCAAAAGCAGCCTCTGTACGGCTATCCTGCGTCTCCGGTGTCTTGCTCGCCCAGAGTGAGAGCGCGGTTGAGAATTGCTGGAAGCTTTCGGACTCGGCCCCCTGGAAGCCACGCGAAAAGGCGCGATAGCTTTCTTCAATGAGACCGGGTAACAGCCGCATGCGTTCTTCCATTGTGTCCGTGTTCTTCCCGCTCGCCAGCTGGAGGATCTCGTCCAGCTGTTCGTGTACCCTCACCAGCTGCGCGCCGGGTGTGTCCAGCAGCCGGTCCAGCTGGCCTTTCAGCTCCCTGGCCGTCAGGCTTGCGGTGCTGGCGTCTGCGGCCGGAGACACGGCTCTGGCTTTGATGCCGGCCTGTCGGCAGAGAGCAGCGCTTGCCTGGCGCATCTGATTGATGTGCTGTTTGATCAGTGCCGGGTCGCCTGGCGTTGCTGCGCTGCGAAGTCCCACCATACGGCTTGCGTAACGGAGTGCGCCCCCGAGGGCGCTTGTCGTAGGGCTTGCCAGATCTGTGGCCGCTTTCAGGTGCCCATCCTGGCCGATGTTGACCTGGCACCCTTCTTCGTTCTGGTTAATGATGGTGTCGCAGTCTTTGCGCCACATTTCCAGTGTTCTGTAGGTCGCAGATGAAGCTGGTCTCACGTTTGTATCCCTTGTTGTTGATGGTCGCTGTTTGTTTTCTGGATCTTGCTGCGCTCAGTCAGCAGTGATGGTGGCTTATCTGAGATGAGCGCTGGCTCTGACGACAAGTTGTCGGGGGAAGATCCTGGCGACAGTGGGTTGCGGCTTATGCCTCTGTATCTACCTTGATGTCAGGATCTTGAACCATGGGGTGTACAGGACCTTTTGCGCGACTCTGCGCAGCGGGTGCGAATACTTGGGGAGGCATTGTGCGCGCCTGGCTGACAGCACTGGCCAGCCTTTCAGTAGGGGTTGCCTGTTTCATTGAGCAGCAGTCTGGTCTCGCACCCGCAACAGTCCTCCCCCCCCTCCTGCGTGCTTCACAGAGGAGGGGCTCCGCTGTTTTCGCTATGGGCCCTGTCGTACCGCTTGCTGATCCAGGAGCCGACTCACATTCTGGTAACAGGGTTGATTCATGGAATCCCTGCGTCTGTCGTGCGTCTCAAGTTCGCCTGGCTCGTCTTCTGTCCATGCCTCATCCTTCTCGGAGTGGTAAGAAACATAGGATTGATGGCGGCCACAGGGAACATCACTGAAAGGAGGGACTCCCGGACGGATACCTGCCTTGTGCAAGCAGTTTTCTATTGTGTTCAGGGTGCTGGCGATGTTGGCCTCCTGACAGCGGGGGGGGATCTGCTCTGGTGCCAGGTCCGGGTTGAAGGCGTGGAGGGTAAACTGCCCACCATTACTCAAGCCTGGACCTTCCCTCATGACTGCGGACTGCCCGGGGCATGTGGATTGCCAGAGCAGGAAAGCAGAGTCCTTTCTGTGAAGTATTTCTGCCACCAACGGCCAGGCTTTCTCGTAATCATGGGGATGCACGCTGATCCGGAACTTGTGTGGAGACCCGGCCACGTTGGTGTGGTGGCGCTCATATTGGGCGGTATCGTAATGCGCCAGGAGACCATTGGCGACAAAGCTGGAGTAACCATAGGTTGCAGGGTCCTGCCAATCCGCATTCTTTGCGATGTACGTGTCGGACCGATCGTTCTTGTATGCGTAGCCCGGGATGCATTGCAGCAGCAGTCTCTGAAAATACGTTCCAGCGCTTCCCTGTTCATCTGGTCAGGGCCGAACACTCTCAGATGCATATACAACTCTTTGTGCAAACTGTGCCCATAGGCAATCAGCTCCTGCTCCTTCCCGGAGATGGCTTCAAGCAGGTTTTCTTCAGGAATCTTTTCTTTCAGGTAATCCTGGAATCTTGCGTGTTCTGGCATGAACGCTTCCAGCTGGGGTGCCCACTGTTTCATGGCATGACGAGCGGCCCTGCTCGCTTCCATCTTTTCGGCAGAGTCATTCACCCAATCCTGGAAGGCCGCACTGCCTGGTGCGGGCAGTATGGTATCCGGATAAAGTTTGATGTCCGGATTTCTGTAGGCCAGGTGAAAATCTGCATCGGGGAAGGAATCCGGTTTGGCCTGTTGCAACTGGAGATACCGAATAACCCGAAATGCCGGGAAAAATTGACGCAGCAGGTCGTATTCGCCTGTCACTGGGTCGCGTAACAGATTCAGTAAACGCTCTTGCGTTATTTTCAATGCGGGCGCATCTTCTTCGATCTTTTTCAGCAGGTTGTTGGCGAGTAGTTGCTTATCTTGCGGCAGATCACGCCGGGGCGGTGGGGCTTCAGGCGAGAAGGCAGCCGGTTTCATGTTTGCGGCGCCCGCATCCGGCGCTGTGCTGCGGACCCTGCCCAGCTGTACGTCGGCCAGAAAATCAGGATCTCCCTGCGGCAGCAGGTGGAATCTTTTGGCAGGGGGCACTGTGTTGAAATCCTTCAGCAGGACAACGGGCATGTCACTCAGCTCGGGATCCTGGAAATAGCGGAGGTTGGATTGCGTGTCTACGCGCTCCTCGTAGTCGGCACTGTCAACAGTATCTGTCAGCCTGAAACCGTCATTGCGATAGAAAAGGAAACGACTCCCATTGATGCGGGCGAAAAATTTGCAACCTTCCGACTCTGGTGCCGCGCCGGGACGGACACCGACCAGCGTCAAGGCTGTTTCGAGGTCAGCCAGGGTGTTTTGCCAGTGGCCAGTGTCCCTGTTTTCATAGGCTTCATCGTCCATAAGGTACAGGGTGACCTCCGTCCCTTTTTGTTCTGAAGCGGCGCAGGTGTTTTGATTAATAATCCTGGCTTGATAGATTTTGTTGGCCGGGTCCATGATCCAGTCTTTGAGAACAAGAAAAGTAGATTCCAGGTCTCTCCGGTCGATGGACAGGTGGAGCCTCCACTTGTGGGAGCTTTCCTGGCTGACTGCATCATGTTTGAAGAGAGGTCCCATGGGGGCGCGGGGGTCAACTCTGAAGGCTCCCATCTGGATGTGTTGAAAATCTGTCCGGCTCAGGAAGTCCGTGTCGCATAACTGGCCATAGCTGAGCTGATCAGGCGTCAGGGAGATATATTTTCTGCCATCGCTTGTGTCCCACACCTGATACTGCAGTGGGTCTGATGAAACCTGCTCTCCTGCCCTGGTTTGCGATGTCTTGCGGTCCGGAGCAGGTTCTGTTTTGCCAGCGGTGCTATGTTTCACAGCGGGATCCAGCGCGTGCAGTCGATCGAAAACAAGCTCCTCCAGACGCTTGAAAGCCGCGCCGGTATCACTGTCGAACTGTTGTGTGACTTTCAGTTGCTTGTGTGTCTGGTTCATCCACTGTGACAGCGAGACCGAAAATTGCCGGAAATTCTCCGCGTCGTCCACTGAGGAAGCCTGCCGGAAACTGTGCCAAGTTTCTGCCAGCAGTGGCGGTAACTGCTGTATGAGAATTTCCATCGTGTTGGCGCGTTTCTTGTGAGCCATATCAAGGATGTTGTCCAGGTGCTCGTGCACTCGTGCCAGCTGGGTGCCGGGTGAATCCAGAAGCCTGTCCAGCTGAGCCTTCAGGTCCTGTACCGCCAAGCTTGCTGTATCAGCGTTTGTGGCCTGCAAAACCGTCCTGTCTTTGATGCCCAGCTGCTTACAGAGTTCCTGACCTTTGTGGTGCAGCTGACTGATATGTTGCTTGATCAGTCCTGTGTTGACGCAGCTTGTAGCATTTCCCCGTCCTATCAGACGGCCTGCGTAACTGAGAGCCCGCCATCCAAAACCAGCGGGTGCGGCACCGGCTTTGAGACGTCCGTCCTGGCCGACCTCGACCGGGCATGCTCCTTTGTCCTTTTCAAGAATGCTGTCACAATCCTGGCGCCATATTTCCAGCGTTCTATAGGTGGCGGATGAGGCTGGTCTCACGTGTGTATTCCCTTTTCCAGGTGATCCGTGTTTGGTTTTTGCAGCTTGCGGCGCCCAGCCAGCGGTGGTGGTCGGTCATCTGGTGTGCGCGCTGCCTTTGACGACAAGTTGTTGAGGGGGGCGCCAGCAGCGGATTGGCTGCCTATGTTTCTGTATCTACCTTGCTGACAGGATCTTTAGCGGCGGGGGAATGCCGGGGCTTTTTGTTGCGACCTTGTGCCGAGGGCTAATATCAGGGGGCATTGCGTGAAAGCACTGCCCGGGCCTGGCTGGATGCGGCTATCTGTTTCATTGCACTGCCTTATGCCGTAACTGCAATAGTCTCCTTCTTCTTCTCCTTCTCTGTTTTTCTGTAAAGAGGAAAGGATCCGCCCCTCCTCCCCGCTTCACAGTGGAGGAGCTTGTGTCGTCATGCTGCGTGTGCTGTCGGGTCGCCTCCTGGTCCAGCAGTCGACTCACGTTCTGGTAACAAGACTCCTTTGTGTAAGCTCTGAGTCTGTCGTGGGTCACCCAGCGGGCGTCTTCATATTTTTGCCGTGTCTCATCCTTCTGATACCGGTAAGAGACATAGGCCTGGCCACAGGCCAGATCGGTGAAAGGACGTGCTCCCGGACGTATACCCGCTTTGTGCAAGCGATTCTCTATCTGGCTCAGGATACGGGCGATCCCGGCTTGCCGACAGCGGGGCGGCATCTCTTCTTGTGCGCGGTCCTGGGCGAGGCAATAGAGCGTAAACTGCCCACCAGTATGAAGGCGTGTATCTTTCAGTTGGGACATGAACAGGGACTGCCAGGGGTATGTTGATTTCCAGTGGGGGAAAGGGCAGTCGTTTCTGTGGAGTATTTCTGCCACCAGCGGCCAGGCTTGCACGTAATCATGGGGATGCAGGTTGATCCGGAATTTGTGTTCTGCACCGCCCGGGTTTTGACGGTGTATGCCAAAGATGGCGGCGTCGTAGTACCTGATGAAATATCCCTCGCTCGCCGCGAAGAAGTAACTATGTTTGTCGCGATCCAGCCAGTCAAAATCCTGCAAGCGGTATTTGTCGTACTGATATTTGCTCAGCTCGTAACCTTTCACGCAGCGCATCAGCAGTCTCTCGCAGCAGTCGCTGAAAATATGTTCAAGCACGTCCTTGTTCATCTGGTCAGGCCCGAACACCTTCAGGTGCAGAGACAAATCTTTTTCCAGACGACTTTTATAAATCGCCAGCTCATCCTCGGTAATGGCAGCAAGCCTGTGTTTTTCAGGAATCTTTTCTTTCAGGTAGTCCTGAAAGGCTTCATGCTCTGGCATAAAAGCTTTCAGCAGGGGGCTCCACTGTTTCATGGCATGGCGGGCGGCTCTGCTCGCTTCCATCTTTTCAGCAGAATGGCTCACCCAGTCCTGAAACGCCAAACTGTTTGCTGCGGGTGCCCCCAGCGTATTTGAGTACAGCTTGACGTCCTGATCGCTGTAGGCCATGTAAAAATCCGCATCGGGGAAAAAATCCGGTCTGACCTGCTGCAACTGGATATACCGAATCACCGCATAGGCTGGAAACAGGGTATCCAGCAGGTCGTATTCGCCAGTCATGGGGTTGCGCAACAGATTCAGCAGGCGGTCTCGTGTCATTTCCAGGGCGGGAGCATCTTTTGTTATTTGTTTCAGCAGGTTGTCAAAGAGTGCTTTCTTGCTTTTCGCAAGAGCAGGTTGGGGCGGTGGGGCCTCAGGCGGGTAGGCAACCGCTTTCATGCTTGCGACCCGATCGTCTCGTCCAGTGCTCCGGACCCTGGCTGGCTGTACAGCGGCCAGAACCTCAGGATCACCCTGTGGCAGCACGTGGAATCGTGGGTCGGGGGGTACTCTGTCGAAGTCTTGTTGCAGGACAAGGGGCTTGTCGCCCGGAAGCTTCCATCCTGAACTGACGGCACCGGCTTTGAGATGGCCATCTTCGCCGGCCGCGATCAGACATCTTCCTCGTGCGTTCCGGGCAAGGGTGTCGCAGTCACCGTGCCACCTTGCCAGTGTTTTATAGGTTGTTGATAAAGTTGGTATCACTGTGATGCGCTTTGTTTTGAGTCTTCTGGTTGCGGCTGTCTGATTCGGACACTCTTTGTGTCAGCTCGCTGTTACGGAGGTCAGCGCATGCCGGCGTGCCACTGTCTTGACGGGCTTGACGGGCAGTCAAACTTCCAATCCCGCTCCCGCAGGGGCGGGGTCTGTGCCCTCGTCAGGGGGAAAGCGACTCCCTTTGTGCTATGCGTCCTGTTTTCGGATATCTCCCTCACCCAGTAGCCAGCTGACAGTCTGATACAGGGGTTCATTCATATAATCCCTGCGTCTGTCGTGGCCAACCCATATGCGGTCCTCGTAATCTTTCCTGTTCTTGTCCCTGTCAAACCTGTAAGAGATGTAGGGGTGATTGGAGCCACAGGGGATATCAGTAAACGGGCGTTTGCCTGGACGAATGCCATTCTCCCGCAAGCAGTTCTCTATCTGGCGCAGGGCCTCGGCTATCCTGGCTTCCTGGAAACGCGCGGGCAGCTCTTCTGGCGCGAGTTCCGGGGCCAGACAATAGAGCGTAAATTGCCCACCCATGCTAAAACGTGTATCGCTTGTGCTGGACAGGGTCTCCCAAGGGTAGGTTGACTTCCAGAGCATGAACGGACAGTCGTTTCTGTGGAGTAATTCCGCCACCTTCGCCCATCCTTTCTCATAGTCATGAGGGTGAAGGCTGATTCGAAACTTGTGTCCGGATTTGTGCAAATTATCGTGATGAGTGTCGCTGGTGGTGGGGTCGCCGTAGCTTACAAAATTCCGGGCAAGAGTATAGATGTAGCTATGTTGTTGACGCCTGAGCCAGTCAAATTCCTGCTTCTCGTATTTTGTGTACTGGTTCTTGCTGTCTGCGTAGTCCTCGTCGCAGCGCATAAGAAGAGTCTCACAGCAATCCATAAAAATGTATCGAAGTACGTTTTCGTTCATCTGGGCGGGCCCAAACACTCTCAGATGCATGTAGAGCTGTTTTTTCAGACTCTGTCGATACGCAGACAGTTCATCTTCGCAAAGACTGGCGATAATGTTCTGTCCGGGAAGCTTGCTTTCCAGGTAGTGCCTGAAGTTCCCGTGTTCTGGCATCAGCGGTGCCAGTTTGGGCTCCCACTGTTTCAGGGCATGACGGGCGGCTCGGCTGGCCTCCATCTCTTCAGCCGAGTCCCTCACCCAGTCCCCGAAGGCGGCGCTGCCTGGTTTGGGAAATTCCTCGAAGGTATAGAATTTGATGCCCTTATCTGCCCATGCCATCTCGAAATCCACATCGGGAAACAAATCCGGTCTGACTTGCTGCAGCTTGAGATAGCTGATAATCGCAGATTCTGGAAAGTATGGACGCAGCATGTCGTAGTCGCCCGTCACAGGGTGGCGTAACAGGCTCAGCAGGCGGTCTTGCGCTATGTTCAGCTCTGGAGCCTGCAGATGCAGTTTTTCCAGTAAGCGGTCGACTATGGGTTTCTTCTCTGGCGGCAGAGGGCGTTCAGGCACCTGGACAGCCGCTTTTATGGCTGGGGCGGCCAGGCGGCTGTGCTGTGCATCGGCAAGGCGCGGGGCCACAGGGGCTTGTGCCTTATGAGGAGCCTGTGGCCTGGAGTCAGGATTGAGTGCTGCCAGGTGATCTTGAATCTGACGCTGCAATCGTCCGAAAGTCGCTCCCGCATTGCTCTTCAGCTCTTGTGAGGCGCTCAGTTGCTCCTGCGCCTTCTTCATCCACAGTACCATCGAACGTGAAAATTGCCGGAATGCGTTCAGCTCATCGTCCTGGGCAGTGCGTGAAAAAGCGCACCAGCTCTCTACAAGCAGGTCTGGGAACTGGCGCATGAGTTCTACTGCCGCCTGTGGACTCCGCTTGCCAGCCATCTCGATGATCTGATCCAGATGCTCATGCACTCTGACGAGCTGGGAGCCTGGTGCACTCAGCAGGCTGTCGACCTCTAGTGCCAGGTCCTGCAGGTTCAGGGGTCCTGTCTCAGCGTCGCAGGTCGGCAAAACGGCTCTGTCGGTGATGCCGACTTGTCGGCAGAGTTCCTGGCCACTTCTCTGCATCTGACTGATATGCTGTCGGATCAGTCCTGGATTGTCGGTCGTCGCTGCATGCGCAGGCCCCGTCAGCGGGCCTGCGCGATTGGGAATTCGGCTCCTGATAGCTGCGCAGACAGTAGCTCCGGGATGTCCCTCTTCGCCGACTCCGGCCTGGTGTCCTCTCCTGCGCTGATCAGGAGTGCTGTCGTAGTTTTTTCGCCATCTTTCCAGTGTGTTATAGGCTGCTGATGAAGTTGGTATCATGCTCTCCCCTTTTCTTGTTTGCCAAGTGTGTTGCCTGTGTTCTGGCCGCAGGGCCGGGCTGCGGGTTGTTGTATTGCGGGGCATATCCCTGATGATCAGAAAGATGACTCTTCTGGCGCTGTGCTCCCTGTTGTCTGATGGTCTCCTGATCCAGTAGCTGACTAACATTTTGATAATAGGCCTCTTTCATATAATCCCTGCGTCTCTGGTGGGTTACCTCACTGGCGGCCTCGTATTTTTGACGTGTCTTGTCCATATCAAATCTGTAAGAGATATAGGGATGACCCTGGCCACAGGGCAGATCGCTGGAAGGCTGTCGGCCAGGACGAATAGAGTGTTTGCGCAAGAGACCCTCTATCTGGATCAGGGTTTGCGCGATCATATCTTCGCGCAGACGCTGGGGGAGAGCCTGCGTTGTGAGAGCAGCGTCTACGCAATAGAGCGTAAACTGTCCTCCATTGTTGAAGCGCCGATTCCCCAAAGTGAGTGCGTTTGGCCAAGGGTAGGTCGACTTCCAGAGCAGGAACGGGCAAGTGTTGCCATGCAGCACTTCCGCCACCAGCGGCCAGGCTTTCTCATAGTCATGGGGATGCAGGCTGATCCGGAATTTGTGTCCGGATTTCTCCAGATCCTTGCGGAAGGCGGCAAAGGTGAAGACGTCGTAATAAGCGATAAAGTTCATTTTGGGCGTATAGAAATAGCTGTGCTTTTTACGGTCCAGCCAATCGAATTCCTGCAACTTGTATTTTTGGTGTTGAGATTGTTTCAGTGCATAGTCTTCGCAGCAGCGCTGCAGCAGTTCTTCACAGCAGTCCTTGAAAATGCATGCAAGTACTTCTTCGTTCATGCTGTCAGGTCCAAAAATCCTCAGGTGCCGGTACAACTCCTGTTCCAGCGTTTCCCGGTACCAGGACAGCTCATCTGCGGGAATCGCAGCGAGAATGTTTTTGTGCGGGACCTTGCTTCTCAGGTGGCGTCTGAAGTTGCTGTGCTCCGGCATAAGCGGCTCCAGCAACGGCTTCCATTGCTTCAGGGCATGACGGGCGGCCCGGCAGGCTTGCATCTGGACTGCCGAGTCAGTCACCCAGTCCTGGAACGCCTCGCTGTCGGGTTGGGGAGGGAGCATATATCCATAGAGGCTGATGTCCGGGTCCTTCACTGCTACCGGGAAATCCTCATCGGGAAACACATCCGGTCTGATGTGCTGCAACTTGAGATAGTGAATAATCGTAAAGGCTGAAAACCACGGATGCAGCAGGTCGTATGTGCCCGTTGTCGGGTCGCGTAACAGACCCAGCAGGCGCTCCCGTGTCATTGCCGCTTCCGGCAGTTTGCGGCCTATGGTTTCCAGCATTCTGTGGAAGACCGGTTCCTGCGCTGGCGGCAGCGGACGTTTGGGCGGTGGGGCAATAGCGGTGTCGCCAGCGTCTGCTTCCTGCACCGGGTATAGCGGCTTTTGCGCTGGCAGCAGGTCTCTTGCCGTGCGTTGCGGGGGCTGGTGAGTGGCGTAAGGCTTGGCAGTGGGGTCCAGATCCTGCAGGTGAATGTGGATCATACGGCGCAGGCGCCGGAAAGCATCTCCCCCCTCGTGTTCCAGCTCTTGTGTGTCTTCCAACCGCTGGCGGGTCTTGTCCATCCACAGTGACAGCGAGCTTGAAAATTGGCGGAATCGCGCCTGCTCGCTGTTTGGGCAGGCACGTAAAAAAATGCGATAAGACGTCACGAGAACATCAGGTAGATCCCGCATGAGCTGCAGCATCGGATGCATGCAGTTTTTGCCAGCCAGTTCGATGATTTGGTCCAGGTGTTCATGCAGTCTGACGAACTGTGAGCCGGGCGCATTCAGCAGGCTGTCGAGCTGGACTTTCAGATCCTGCACCGCCAGGGGGGTCGTAACCCTGTCTGCGATCTGCACAATGGTCCTGTCGTAGACTCCTGCCTGTCTGCAGAGTGCCAAAGCATCCTGATGCATCTGATTGATATACATGATCAGCCCGGTGCCGACCGGTGTTGCTGAGCGTCCAGATTCCGTCTTGTCGCCAGCACCAGTGACAGCGCCTGGCCTGAAGTGCGCCGGGACGGCGACTGTCAGACGCCCATCCGGACCGATATCGGCCGGACAGCGTCCTTTGTCCTGATCAAAAAGGGTGTCGCAGTCCTTGCTCCACATCTCCAGTGTTCTATAGGTCGTGGATGAAGTTGTGATCACGCGCGTATTCTCTCTTCTGGTGAGTCTTGGTTGTTTGTTATGTGCGTCTGCTGTCAGTGGCGGTTCCGGACTTGATTCACGTCAGGTTTTGGCATCTGCTGCGGACCCGGTGATATTTATTGCTTCGGATCTACTGCGTGCTGTTGTCACTTGTTGCTCTGCTCCAATCTATTGACACAGTGTTGTGCAAAAGGTTCTTGCCAGATAGCAAAACAGGCGATTGGGTGCCGGAATCCGGGGCGGCAAGGAAGCGTCTTCACAGGAAAGAGGAGCCGGTGTTGGCTGATGGGGCTCTGTTGGCAAGATGTAGCAAGGCAGGTGCGAGTGGGTGCGCATCTACGGCCAGGTGCGGCTCACACAGCAATTGCCCGTCGTTGCTGAACAACGGGCTCGCAACAGGGTCACGGCATGCATCTCATGGGCGAGTCGCACCCGGCATGCTTGTCTTCGTCCCTGCTGGGCGAAGTCATCCCCAGGTCATTGGCGGTCGGACCTGTCCCTTTCCAGCTCTGGAACCAGACACCATGCTTTCACGCGTTTGCAGTCATCTCGTGTGATCAGAAAGCGTCCGTCTTCGCTGAAAAACAGCTTGTCTACCCCGCTCCCGTCGCAGATTGGATATTTATCAGAGGCGTGACGCTCACAACGCCCTGTTTCATTGACAACTTCTGCCTGTTTTTTCCAGGGGAAACTGGAAAGATCCCAGATCTCAAAACAAGTGCGACGAACAGCGTCCTTGTGATGGGGTTTCCAGGGCGGACCCAGCCGATAGGCCACAGCCATTTGCCCATACCTGTTGAACGCAACCCCCTCGCAGGAGCACGGGCACCCGGGAGTGCTGGGCGGGTCCTGCCCGTCTGCCAGAACCCGTGTTTGTCGCCCTTCGGTGTTCATCGACACAATTCCTTCCTGCTGCCAGCCGTCTTCTGTTGAAAAGCGGCAGATTTGTACGCTGGTAGCGGAAACCAGGCCCAGCTTGCGGCTGTCTGCGCTGAAAGCCAAAAAACGCACGAACACCTTCGGCTGCTCGTGTAAAGACACGGGAACCCAGCTACCATCCTGGTTACACCACCAGCAATGAGTCCTGAGGTCGGCGTTGATATAAACAAACGTCCGGGAGTCAGGGCTGAATGCCAGCCTGGTTGAAGAACAGCGGTGCCTCCCTGTGATGACCTCCTCCCAGAGGTGATCCTCGCGTCTGGCCCAGACTTTGGTAGCACGGGATGACACAGTTGCCAGAAGCTGGCTGCAGGGGCTCCAGCGTGCGAAATAGAGAATCCCTTCGTGGTGCAGCTCTGCCGTATCATGCCAGCTACCATCCTGCTGCAATTCGCGAGCAACAAGAGCCGAGCTCCTTTGCACCTTGATCATGTGCTGCCGGTTCGGTGCCAGGCTGATCTCTTCTGGCTGCGGGCGCGGGCCCTGCTGTACCTCTTCATCCTTGCGGTAACGCGTATCTGACAAAGTCGGAAATGCATGCAGTTCATACTGCTCTGATTCCACACGCACCTGCACCCCCTCGCGTTGGACAGAGAATTCACGTTCTTCCAGACACAGTGTCGGGGCCTTGCGCAGCTGCGTACCCAGGGCTCCAGAGACCAACCAGGGGAAGGCTTCATGGTCGAGCCAGGGGGTCAGTGCTGCTGTCTGACCGGCATTGAACCTGTCCAGCCAGGGCGCCAGGGTGGTCGTGAACGTGTCGCGTGAAAAGGCAGGGCTGTCACAAGAAAGCGTCTGATGGCGCTTGGGGGAAAAAGGATTGATGAGCTGGCTGCTGGCTATTCGGCACAGGTGCTGATTTGTCAAACGACAGCTCATCCAGTCCCGGGGTGTCAGCCGGGGCAGAATATGGTGATGAAAAACATCATCTGGCAGGACGGCCAGCCCTTGCTCTGCCATCCGGTCGGGTTCGTGCGTTTGAGTCATGGAGCCAGATGGCGCACCGGGTGAAGGCGGAGAACTCTGTTGATGGCCGCATGCCGTCAGGCGCTGCCGCTTCGCAGGGGGGAGGAGGGGGGAAGTCATCATAATTCATACTCTATTGTCTGTTATCGTCCCTGCCGAAAGTGTGCGCCAGCCTGTGGGCGAAGCGCACAGGCCGCCGGTTTCCCTGCCGGGCTTCTCTCACGACCGGCCCGACCTGTGCAGGCCAGCCTGTGGATACCTGGAAAGCAAGCCTGGGGACAGGCTATGTGCGCGATTACTGGCGATCGAACCTGTCCCTTTCCAGCTCTGGAACCAGACACCATGCTTTCACGCGTTTGCAGTCATCTTGTGTGATCAGAAAGCGTCCGTCTTCGCTGAAAAACAGCTTGTCTACCCCGCCCCCGCCGCAGCGTGGATATTTATCAGAGGAGTGACGCTCACAACACCCTGTTTCATCGACAATTTTTGCCTGCTTTTTTCCCGGGAAGCTGGAAAAATTCCAGATTTCAAAACAGGTGCGCCGAACAGTTCTCTTTTGAGTGGGTTGCCAGGGTCTACCCAGCCGATAGGCCACAGCCATTTGCCCATACCTGTTGAACGCAACCCTCTGGCAGGAGCACGGGAACCCGGGAGTGCGGGGCAGGTCCTGCCCGTCTGCCAGAACCCGTGTTTGTCGCCCTTCGGTGTTCAACAACACAATTCCTTTCTGCTGCCAGCCATCCTCTGGTGAAAAGCAGCAGATCTGTATGCTGGTAGCGGAAACCAGGGCCAGCTTGCGGCTGTCTGCGCTGAAAGCCAAAAAACGCACGAACACCTTCGGCTGCCAGTGGAAAGGTACGGGAACCCAGCTGCCATCCTGGTTACACCACCAGCAATGAGTCGAGAGGTCGGCGTTGATATAAACAACCGTCCGGGAGTCAGGGCTGAATGCCAGGTGGGTTAAACAACAGCTGTGCCTCCCTGTGATGACGGCCTCCCAGAGGTGATCCTCGCGTCCGGCCCAGACTTTGGTCGCAAGGGATGACACAGTTGCCAGAAGCTGGCTGCAGGGGCTCCAGTGTGCGGAATAGAAACTCCCTTCGTAAAGCAGCTCTGCCGTATCATGCCAGCTACCATCCTGCTGTAATTCGCAAGCAACAAGAGCCGAGCTCATTTGCACCTTGAGCAGGCGTTGCCGGTTCGGTGCCAGGCTGATTTCTTGCAGCCGGGCGCCAGCCGGCAGCTGTACCACTGCACCCTTGTCTACACCCCGGCGATCCGTATCTGACACAGTCAGGGTCGAAAATGCATGGAGTTCATACTGCCCTGATTCCTCACGGACCTGCACCCCCTCGCGTTGCACAGAGACTTCACGTTCTTCCAGATACAGTGCCGGGGCCTTGCACAGCTGCGTACCCAGGGCTCCAGAGACCAACCAGGGGAAGGCTTCATGGTCGAGCCAGGGGGTCAGTGCTGCTGTCTGACCGGCATTGAACCTGTCCAGCCAGGGTGCCAGGGCGCTTGTAAATTTGTCGCGTGAAAAGGCAGGGGAGTCACAAGAAAGCCTCTGATGGCGTTTGAGGGACACAGGATTGATGAGCAGGCTGCTGGCTAGTCGGCACAGGTTCCAGTTTGTCAAACGACAGCTCATCCAGTCCCGGGGTGTCAGTCGGGGCAGAATATGGTGATGTAAAACATCATCTGGCAGGGCGGCCAGCCCGCGCTCCGCCATCCGGTCGGGTTCGTGCGTTTGAGTCATGGAGCCAGATGGCGCACCGGGTGAAGGCGGAGAACTCTGTTGATGGCTGCATGCCGTCAGGCACTGCCGCTTCGCCGGGGGGAGGAGGGGGGGAGTCATAATAGCTAACACCTCTATTGTTTTTATCGCCTGTGCCGAAAAAGTCTGCGCTCCTTGTGCGCCAGCCTGTGGGCGAAGAGCACAGGTCGCAGGCTTCCCTGCGGGACTTCTCTCACGACCGGCCTGACCTGTGCAGGCCAGCCTGTGGATACATGGAAAGAGTTTGGGGAAAGGCTATCCGCGTGATTACAGGCGGTCGGACCTGTCCCTTTCCAGCTCTGGAACCAGACACCATGCTTTCACGCGTCTGCAGTTATCCCGTGTGACCAGAAAGCGTCCGTCCTCACTGAAAAACAGCTTGTCTACCTGGCCGCAGCAGCCTGGAAAAGAGTCATGAGAGAGGATAGGCTTACCACAATCCCTTGTTTTATTGACCACTTCTGCCTGCTTTTTCCAGGGGAAGCTGGAAAGATTCCAGATCTCAAAACACATGTGACCAACATCGCTCTCTTGATCGTTTTTAAAGAGATAAATCAGCCCATAGGCCACAGCCATTTGCCCATACCTGTTGAACGCAATCCCCTGGCAGGCGTGGCTCATGTGCCAGGGATCGGGGTCCTGCCCGTCTGGTGTTTGCCGCCTTACAACGTCCAACGACACAATTCCTTCCTTCTGCCAGCCGTCCTCTGCTGAAACGCACCAAATCTGTACGCTGGTACCGCAAGCCAGGGCCAGCTTGCGACTGTCTGCGCTGAAAACAAAAAAGTCCACGAACTCCCTCGGCTGCTCGCGTAAAGATACGGGAACCCAGCTGCCAGCCGGGTTACATTGCCAGCAGTGAGTAGAGCGTTGGTGTTCTTGATGAACAAACGTGCGGGAGTCAGGGCTGAATACCAGTTCCCGTGTTAAAACGCAGTGCTTCCCGGTGATGATTTCCTCCCAGAGGTGGGCCTCGCGTCTGGCCCAGACTTTGACAGCATACTTCGACACAGTTGCCAGAAGCTGGCTGCAGGGGCTCCAGCGTGCGGAAGTGATAAACCTGTCGAAATGAAACCCTGCCTCGTGATGAATCTCTGCCTCGTGATGAATCTCTGCCGTATCATGCCAGCTACCATCCTGCCGCAATTCGCGAACAACAAGCGGCGGTACTTCGTGAAAAGCAAGAGGCAACGCCGAGGGCAGCTTGGCCAGGCGCTGCCGGTTCGGTGCCAGACTGATAATTTCTTCTGGCCGGGCGCCAGGCAGCGGCTGTGCCTCTTCATCCTTGTTTACAACCGGGTAGCGCTCATCTGGCACAGTCGGGAAGGCATGCAGTTCATACTGCCCTGATTCCACACGCACCTGCACCCCCTCGCGTTGCACAGAGAATTCACGTTCTTCCAGACACAGTGCCGGGGCCTTGCGCAGCTGCGTACCCAAGGCTCCAGCGACCAACCAGGGGAAGGTTTCATGGTCGAGCCAGGGGGTCAGCGCTGCTGTCTGACCGGTATTGAACCTGTCCAGCCAGGGCGCCAGGGTGGTTGTGAACTTGTCGCGTGAGAAGGCAGGACTGTCACAAGACAGCGTCTGATGGCGCTTGAGGGAAAAAGGATTGATGAGCTGGCTGCTGACTATTCGGCACAGGTTCCGGTTTGTCAGACGACAGCTCATCCAGTCCCGGGGCGTCAGGCGGGGCAGGATATGGTGATGAAAAACATCATCTGGCAGGACGGCCAGCTCTCGCTCCGCCATCCGGTTGGCTTCGTGCGTTTGATGTGTGGAGCCAGACGGCGCACCGGGTGAAGGCGGAGCATCCTGTGGATGGCCGTATGCCGCCAGGCACCGTTGTTTTTCAGGGGAGAGGAGGGAGAAATTCATAACAGCGAACACCTCTATTGTTGTTTATTGTCTGTGCCGAAAGTGTGAGCCCCTTGTGTGCGCCAGCCTGTGGGCGAAGAGCACAGGCCGCTGGCTTCCCTGCCGGGCTTCTCTCACGACCGGCCTGACCTGTACAGGCCAGGCTATGGCTACCTGGGAAAAAAGCCTGGGGAAAGGCTATCCGCGTGATTACTGGCGGTCGGACCTGTCCCTTGCCAGTTCTGGAACCAGACACCATGCTTTCACGCGTTTGCAGTCATCTTCCGCTATCAGAAAGCGTCCGTCGGCGCTGAAAAACAGGTGGGACAGTCCGCCGCACGACGTAGACCCCCCCCATTGCATCCAGTCATGCTTCGCACAAGTTTTGGCCGAGGCCACAATCCGGGACTGTTGTTTCCAGGGCGAACTGGAAAGGTCCCAGAGCGCAAGGCTCATATGGCTGTCATTGGCGTCCAGCTGGCTGTCGTCGTCCTTCTCCAGGCGGGTGATATCGCGTCCCACAGCCAGCTGCCCGTGGATATTGAAAGCCATGCCTTCGACACGGCCTGCCTTTGTAGATGCATGCCTTTCTGAAAGGTCAGACGGGTGACCCGGTTGCGGGTCTGGTACCAGCTCGCCGTCTGGTGTCCAGCCCCCTTGCAGTGACCGGCTAAAGATCTTGACGCCAATATCTCCACATAATGACAGTGCCAGCTTACGGCTGTCTTTACTGAAAGCGATATGACTCATCATGCCTGACAATGTGAGGGAGGGAGCGGCAGTCCAGCTACCATCCTCCTGACGCCACCAGCTGTGTATGCCTCTTGTGTCGACAACGAACGTCCGGGAGTCAGGGCTGAAACCAGTAAAGTGAGTGAAACGGTTACAGGGCTGACTGATCACCTGCTCCCAGTGATCAGCATGGCGTTCTGACCAGACTTTGATCGTTTCTTCCGATTGGGTGACAAGGAACTGGCTACAGGGGCTCCACTGGGCACAATGCACCGGCTCACCGTGACAGGATTGCGCTACCTGGTTCCAGCTGCCGTCCTCGCCAGCCCTGTGGATGAAGGCATGTTCCTGCCAGATAGTGACCAAACGGCTCTGATCCGGTGAGGAGCATCCTCTTGCCCGGCTGGCTCCCTCTGCCCAGTCTTCATCGTCATTCCTGACATACAGCGAATTGCTGTTTCGCTCGACACAGTATTCAAACAGTTCATAGCGACCGGGGCCCACGCAGGTCGTCACCCCGCCAGGCTGCATGAAACACTCACGCTCTTCCAGGTGAAGCCTTGCGGCCTGGCGCAGCTGTGTACCCACAGCCGTACGAACCAGTGTCGGAAAAGTCTCAAGGTCAGTGCAGCGTTCCAGTGCTTTTGTCTGGTCGGGGTCAAACCTGTCCAGCCAGGGGGCGATGCTGGCGTTGAATCTGGCGCAGGAAAACGGCTGGCTGTTGCAGTCCTCAGCTTTGTGACGCCGGGAAAGCGGCGGGAGAAGGCTCTCACCAGGGGCAGAGGTCAGCTCCCGTCCCGCCAGCTGGGGGCGGGGCTCAGGCGATGACGATGACGATGAAGGACAGGGCATACTGTCGTCGCAGACTGGTGCCTGACGTTTCTGGGGTAGTTGTGCGTAAGACGTGTGCATTGCAAAAGGTTCTCATTCTGGTGTCGTTGGTGAGCCCGTGCGGTCATATCCCTGGAGTCCGGACTGGGCCGGGGAGCCTTGGTGGCACCCTTGGCGAGCACTTGGACCAGTGCTGCACACCAAGGTTCCCCTTCGTGTGAACCGCCTGTCGGCCGCTGGGCTTTCCGGGGGCATCCTCGACGGCGAATGCTGGTCGGGGCGGTTATCGGTCCCCGCTTACGGATGCGGCAGGTCCGGGACCAGACACCATGCTTTCACGCGTTTGCAGTCATCTTCCGCTATCAGAAAGCGTCCGTCGGCGCTGAAGAACAGCTCGGACAGTCCGCCGCACGACGTAGTGCCCCCCATTTGCATCCAGTCATGCTGCGCACAACTTCTGGACGCGATCACAATCCGGGACTGTTGTTCCCAGGGGTGGCTGGAAAGGTCCCAGAGCGCAAGGCTTATATGGCTGTCACGCCGGTCGGCCTTTTCTTGATCCAGGAGGCGGAGCTCGCGTCCCACAGCCAGCTGCCCGTGGATATTGAAAGCCATGCCTTTGACATCGCCGGCCTCCGCCTCTGCAGATGTATGCCGGTCTGGAAGCTCAGACGGGTGACTGTGTTGCGGGTCTGGCCCCAGCACGCCGTCTGGCGTCCAGCCCCCCTGGGGTGACCGGCTAAAGATCTTGATGTCAATATCGGCAGATAATGACAGCGCCAGCTTCTGGCTGTCTTTGCTGAAAGCGATATGAGTCACCATGCCAGTCAATGCAAGAGAGGGGGCGGCAGTCCAGCTCCCATCCTCCTGGCGCCACCAGCCGTGTATGTCTCCCGTATCAACAATGAACGTCCGGGAATCAGGGCTGAAAACAGTGAGGTCAGTGAAACGGTTACAGGGTTGGCTGATCACCTGCTCCCAGTGATCAGCGTGGCGTTCTGACCAGACGCTGACTGTCTGCCTGGACTGGATTATCAAATACTGGCTGCAAGGGCTCCACTGGGCACGATCCAGGGGCTCGCCGTGATAACACTGAGCTTGTTCGAACCAGCTGCCATCCTGGCGGCGCGCGTGGATAAAGGCACGTTCCTGGCAGATGCTGATGAGGCGGTTCTGGTCTGGTGACAGGCAGCCTCTTGTCCGGCTGGATACCTTTCCCCAGCTTTCATCATCGTTCTGGACATCCAGTGAATCGCTGATCGGCGTGCGCGCTGCGTCAAAAAGTTCATAGCAACCCGGTCCCACGCAGGCCAGCACCCCTGCGGGATGCCTGAAGCAGGGACGCTCTTCCAGGCGCAGTGCCGGTGCCTGGCGAAGCTGTTCCCCCACCATTGCGCAAGCCAACGCAGGAAATGTCTTGAGGTCGGTGCAATGCTCCAGCTCCGCTGTCTGCCGGGGGGCAAATTTGTTCAGCCAGGGGGCTATGGTGCTGTTGAACCTGTATCGGGAGAACGGCTGACTGTTGCAGTCTGAAGGTGGGAGAAATGACGGTAGTGGCTGAAGAAGAGGCTCTCCAGCGGTGGCTGTCAGTGTGTGTTCAGCCAGGTGGGGTGTGTGAACAACACGGGATGAGGACGCGAGCTGCGCAGGCCTTTCGTCGGTGTGTGCGGCAGGACGTTTCGTGGGTGTCGGGCCAACAGAGTGTTGCATGTAGAGTCTCCTCAGGTAGTTTGACGGGCGTACATCCTGGTTTGACGGGCGTACATCCGGGGCTTTGGACCAGCACCTGGCGCTTGAGTTCCCTGTTGCATCCTGAGATTGTGTTCAGTCCTGATGCCGGGCGTTATTGCACCTTCTTGCGTCCCCACTGTGAGAGGAATGCCGCCCTGTATTGACAGCACCAGCTGGCGGTTGTTCTTGCTGACGGCAAGACAGCGTCCCTGTCAAAACGCAGCAGCCGGAGGCGTAAGGAAGATCTGGGCAGCTGTGACGGCAGGAGCGGTGCGGTACGAACAGGCGTTGAGAAAGGAGGCGGGAAACAGGCCGACGGATGCGAGGACAGTGCCAGATTTTCTGGTGAGGGCATCAAAAGGCAATGCCGGGGTCTGGAGCCTCTGGCTCAGTGTCGGTGGCTGCCCCGGCAGACAGGTGCGGGTTCTATAGACAGGAGCCGGCCAGCCCGCTCCTTGTTCAGGAGGGGCCGGAGGGCGACAACGGCTTTTCTTCCCCCTGGCAGAGGGCGGCCTTACCCTTGCGTCAAGAGTGCCCGCAGGTCGATGATGGCGGCATTCGCACGCGAAATGTAGTTCGCCATGACCAGCGAATGATTGGCAAGAAAGCCCATGCCGCTGCCATTGAGTATGAAAGGGCTCCATACAGTTTCCTGGGTTTTTTGAAGCTCCCGTATAATCTGGCGCAGGCTGATGAGCGCGTTCTTGTTTTCGAGAACATCCCGGAAATCCACTTCAACCGCTTGTAGCAGGGCGATCAGGGCCCATGTTGTGCCGCGGGCTTCGTAAAAAATGTCATCAATGCGAGACCAGGGGGTCACTTCCTGCATGTCGGTAGTGCCGGGGGGTGACTGATGGGGCTCCAGGTCAGCCATCAATCCTGTTTGCAGCCGTGTTTTGTCCACGCTGGCGCTGAGTCTCTGGGAGAGTGAGCCCAGACGTGTGCCTACGTCTTGCAGCCACTGGGTGAGGTTATCTGCCCGTGTATAAAACTGCGCCGGATTATCGCTGGCGCTCAGACGCGCCAGATAGGCTTCCAGTCTTTTGATGGCACGACTGTATTCACTTTCAGTGGCGGGGAGAACCCAGCTGCGTGAGTCAAAGTTGAGCTGCGGCTCGGCTTGAGCCAGATCGGGGTCTTCCTGGGATTGTGACTGGGACCGGCTGAAGTCTTTGCGTATGGCCCGTGCGAAGTCCCTGAGCTGCACAAGCACACCAAACTCCCAGTTGGGCATGTTGTCGAGGAAGATTCCCGGTGGCGTCATATCGTTGCGCAGGTAGCCCCCGGGCTTGTGCAGAAGTGTGTCAGCTATCCGGATGGCGGTGGCCGTCGACGTGAACCCGACCACCGGTTTGGTGTTCAGCCGGGCGGCGTGTTCAGTGGCATTGGCGACAACATCAATGGCGTCAGGCTCCCTGCTCCAGAGCCATCCCAATCCGAGAAAGAAAAGGGCACAGATGCCCAGTGCGCACAAGACAGGCATGGGCCTTATCAGACGCAAGGCCCGGTTATTGTGAGTCATGTTCATGGTCTCCTGTTTTGCAACCCTGTACGCGCGTCCGCCAGCGGCCGCTATTATGGACAATGCTGCCGCCCGGGCATAGAGGCCGGTGGCGGTGGTTTTCTGGCTGCAAGGAAATAGAGGTGGGTAGCGTGCCTCTTGTTGCCCCAATTTTTTTTCGTTGGAGGGCCGCTTTTGTTCAGGCAGTGAGTGATGGTGGCGTTTTCCAGAGGTGTCTGCAGGAAGCCACTGGCGAAGTTTGTGTTCAGGCCTGCTCTGGCCCCCCTCCTGCTTCGCTTCATCCTGTGGTGTGCACCAATCTCCATTGTTCGCCAGTATATATTGAACAGCAGCAGACGCCACACTGAAAACCAGAACAAGGGACGGCTGCGCGGTCCGCGCTATCCTTCCCCGTCCTGAAGGCCGGACGCCAAGCCCTCTTCGTAGTTTTTGTCAGAGTTTATCCGGTTTTCCTGGAAGTTTTTCGCTTGATCTGGTTGAATGCGTCGTCCGGGACGGACTACCTTGTTCACACCGGCTGCAACTGTCTCGTCGGGCAGAGCCGGGGTGTTGTTCTACAGCGAACGATATCCTTGCATAGGGACGTACAACGGATGACTGAGCTGAGCCTACACATAAAAAAGTAGTGGATTTTTTATGCAATCTCTCTTCGGTATTCTGGGTATGGTCGCCCTGGTGGGTCTGGCTTTTGTGCTGTCCGAAAACAGGAAAGCCATCAGCTGGCGCACGGTGACGACCGCCTTTGGTCTGCAGGCGCTTTTTGGCGCCTTTGTTTTGCACACGTCTTCTGGGTCTGCCCTGCTGGCATCCGTGTCTTCAGGGGTGCAGCACGTGCTCGACTACGGTAAGGATGGGTCTGAGTTTCTTTTCGGTGACCTTGCCGGATTCAAGCTGGGTTTCGTTTTTGCGATTCATGTTCTTCCGGTCATTATTTTCTTTTCTTCTTTGGTTGCCGTGCTCTATCACCTTGGCCTCATGCAGAAAATTATTGCCGTTATTGGCGGTGGGCTGCACAGATTACTGGGTGTCAGTCGTACGGAGGCCATGTCTGCCACAGCCAATATTTTTATGGGTCAGTCCGAGGCGCCTTTGGTGGTGCGCCCCTATATCAGCGGTATGACGCGGTCCCAGTTGTTTGCGGTCATGGCCGGTGGTCTGGCTTCAGTGTCCGGTGCTGTTCTGGCTGGCTATGCGGCTCTTGGTGTCGAGCTCAAGTACCTGATTGCAGCCAGTTTTATGGCAGCTCCAGGTGGTCTGTTGATGGCCAAGATCATAGTTCCCGAGACAGAAAGCGACAAAATCAGTGACGGCGCCATGGTCACGACAGGTGAGGAGGAAAAGGCCGCCAACGTCATAGATGCGGCGGCCGCAGGTGCTTCCAGCGGACTGCGGCTGGCGGCTAATGTGGGTGCCATGCTGCTGGCTTTCATTGCTCTGATTGCCCTGCTCAACGGAGCAATGGCGGGATTGAGCAGTCTGGTCGGTGCTGAAGGCGTGACGCTGCAGAAAATCCTTGGCTATATCTTCTCTCCCGTCGCGTTTTTGCTTGGCATACCTGCCGGAGAAATACTCCAGGTAGGCGGTCTGATCGGTGAGAAGCTGGTTCTCAATGAATTTATTGCCTACGTTGGTTTTTCTGAAATCAAGGAGACTCTCTCGCCTCATACGCAAGTGATTGTCAGCTTTGCCTTGTGTGGTTTTGCCAACTTTGCCTCCATTGCTATTCTTCTGGGCGGTTTGGGAGGCATGGCTCCTGATCGTCGCTCTGACATAGCGCGGATGGGGATGAAGGCTGTTGCCGCAGGTTCCTTGTCCAATCTGATGAGTGCAGCCTTGGCTGGTTTTTTCCTGTCCATGTAGGTTGCCATGCTCGCATGCTGCTGAGTGAGAAGTAGAAAGTTTCAGTGCCTCGGGATTCGGGCAACAGGCTGTATTGGCTGGTGTGTTGATCTGGAGGTCTGGATCTGGTGTTGGTCCCATCATTTGCATTCAGCGGCGGAGCACTGAAGCCGGAGGCCAGCTTTCCTTCACGAAAGCTGGCTTTGGGAATTTTTCTCGGGGGAGGTGCGGGCTGAACCTCAATAGCAGAGGCTGTCCGGTCGTTTTCAGGATTTCTCGCGCTTTTGCCGTTGACTCAGATGCCGAAAGGCCTTATAGTTGCGCTCCGTTGGTAGGGCGTCCGTAGCTCAGCTGGATAGAGTACCTGGCTACGAACCAGGCGGTCGGAGGTTCGAATCCTCCCGGACGCGCCACATCAACTTTCTTGTCATATCTCCTGTTATATCCCTGTCATTTCTTTCTAGCGACCGCTGTCGTCGATTGTCGTTGTTTTGGTCAAAAAACCCCGTCACTAGTGGCTAAACGAGCAAAATAAGGCTTCCCCTATAGTTTTCGTGTGTTGGTGTTTCTGTGCATTGCCGTCAGGTAACCTTGGTTATTGGTGGCGTTGTTTGGCGGTATATTCTGACTGCATAGATCTGTTTACCGCCAAAGGGGAAACCGTAGAAATGCTGACTGGCGTCGATCTATGCGACTGTGCATGCATTGTTCGGCAATGCGGCTCTTCACTGGATGTTTGGGCTGTGACAAAATCGGGCCTCTGTTTCCCGGGGGGCAGTCTGTTCATGTCGGTCGTCACTTCTGCAGCCATCACTTTGGCTCTCTACGGCAGCAGTGTGCTGCAGCTATGGAGGCGGTTGCGCCTTCCCTCGATCTCCGGGTGTCGCATTCAGCTGCTGACGGCGGCGGGTGTGCTGGCGCAGGGCTGGAACTGCTTTTGGCTGATCAACACCAGTGCGGGAATCGATCTTAATCTGTTTGCGTTGGCCTCCCTGTGTTCCTGGGCTTTGGTGCTGATGGTGCTGCTCGGTAGCCTGCGCCGCCCTGTTCATAACCTGCTGTTTGTTGTGCTGCCGCTGGGGATGATGGCGACGGCAGCTGCGACCTGGCTGCGTTTGCCTGCGGCCATACTGCCGAACTATTCTGCGGCCATGCTCATTCATGTGATTCTGTCGATTCTGGCTTGCAGTCTGCTGACGGCTGCGGCTATCCAGTCGTTGCTGCTGGCCTGCCAGGAGCGGGTTCTCAAGCGGCGTCAGGCGCCGGGGCTTTTGGTTCGCGCTCTCCCTCCCCTGCAGACCATGGAAAAGTTGTTGTTCGAGTTTCTCTGGGTTGGGCTTTTTCTGCTATCTGTGGGACTGGTCAGTGGGCTGTTTTGTCTTCAGGATATTTTCGCTCGCCATCTTGTTCACAAGACGCTTCTGGCGTTGTTGTCCTGGATGCTGTTTGCCATCTTGCTGACGGGACGTCTGCTGGCAGGCTGGCGTGGGCGTACGGCGATTCGCTGGACCCTTGGCGGTTTTGCGCTCCTGATGCTGGCTTTCTTCGGTAGCAAACTGACCCTGAACTTTGTTTACACCTGACAGCGCTGCCCCTGTGCAGGTGGGGGGCGTGTTTGTGACTTATGGGAAAGGTGGCATTTGTGTTCCCATTGGTGACAGCCAGGTTCAGACGGGGTTACGCAGCTGATCCACAGAGTTGCGAGGGGCGGCGAGCCGGTCCGCCCATCAGCCGACAGCTTGATGATATCCAGGTGTTCAAGCTTTCGGGCTCCTGAGACTGCTTGTCAATGCGCTTCCTTCGCCCGGCATGTTCAAGCGGCCCATAATGGCACGAGCCCGGACTGGATCCGGATATAGCGTCGGCCTCCAGCTGTGCAGACAAAGCCTGTCACGCGACTTTCACCTGTTGCAGGTCAGAATCCAGATTCCAGAAGCCGGAACAGATGTTGCCGAGCAGCCTTGCTTTCAGGCTTGCGCTCCGGGCTTTTCATCACCTGTCCCCATGCGCGACTGGAATCCATCCCCTGGGGCGCGTGCGGGTGCACGGCTTCAGTCTGTGGTTTTTTTCTCTCGTCGCAGAACCCGGATATTCTCTGGCTCCAGATGTTCTACAACCTGTGGCGAATGGGTGCTTAAAATGAACTGACAATTTTTGAATGTTGTTGTCAGCTTCTCAATCACCATGCGCTGCCAGCCTGGGTGCAGGTGTAAGTCCACTTCATCAATCAACACGACACCGCCACCATCGAGCCTGTTCTCCAGAGTGGGATTGGCAATCGCAAGACGGCGGGCAAGGTCGCCTACCAGCGCCAACAGAGATTTTTCACCATCAGACAAGTGTTGTACGTTCAGTTCGCAGCCCTCTTTGCTGACTGTCATTCGTAACGGGTGGCGGCGAATGCGGAGGTTGTTGCAGTCTTCCATGAATTCACTGATGGCATTACGGACCGTTTCCAACAGCGGATCAAGGTATTGAGCATTATCCCGACGGTACTCATTCTCCAGGTCTTCCTGACGACAGAACCATTTAAAGAAGCCATCAAACTCACTGCTGGTATTGTCCAGAGCCTGGCAATAAGCATCTATGGGCTTGTATTCCAGAGAGTCGTGCACACGCATGGGGGAGGTCACCAGGGCGCGGCGAACGTTGTAATAGACGGCCAGCGGTAAATTGATCGGCTTTTCCGCCAACTGTTCAGCCAGGGATTGTGTCAGCGCATTCAGGCGGTCCGGCTCCGACTTCAGATCACTTTTACTTGTGCCCGTGCGGTTTTTGACAATGCCCCACACCAGCGGACTGTCCTGATGACAAACCCCGATATGGGCCTGCAACCATTGTTCATCACAGGAAATATCATCATCTGTAAACTGCCGGGCTTTATGGGCGTCGCCTTTGACGCGCTCAGTAAAGCTGGACAACATAATTGCCATACACTCCAGCACAGCGGATTTCCCTGAACCATTGACGCCCACCAGCACCTGAATATTGCTCTTGGTATTAAAGTCCAGTCGCAGTTCCCGGATGCCCCGGAAGTTTTCGACTTTCACCCATTTGATATGCAGAGATAGCCCGTTTTGGCCAGCCTCGGCGGGCTGTTTTTTTTTCTTCATTATTCTGATCACTCTTTTGTTCAAGAGTTAAATGACAATGGTTAAGTCAACCCCTGCCACACGCCTTGAGCCAGGGCGCAGAGGCAACATTCTTGCCCTGGTCCTTCTGCCAGTGAACATTTGGCTTGGCTTGAGCGGACAGCTGTGCCTTTTGGCCCGGATTGCAGCAGAGCAAAAGGGAGAAGACAGTGAGGCGAGTGCTGTCGTTGAGGTCGGGGGGCAGCCGATGGATGTTGGTGCTGGAGGTTCCCGGCAGTGCGCAGCTTTCGACAAGGGCGTTGTGCCTGGCTTCCAGATTGTGGGCAGCATGCAGGTGGATATTGGCGCCTGACGAGTATTCTCATGGGATAGGTTTGTCACTCGCTTCCGGTGCGGTGCCTGCTGCTCCTTCAGGTCGAAATCAAGCACCCACTTTCAGAGGTTGAAACTGCCGGAAGGGCCGAGCCTGTGAGTTCGCTGACATCCCGGTGGCGACGATTCTTCAGCCACCAGAGAGCACTTGATGACCTTCAGGACGCTGGTTGTGAACCAGATGAAACCAAGCGGATTGTACCGAAAGACAGGGGGCAAGTCTTCTTGTGTCGAGGATTGCAATCTGCTCTTTTGACGGGGCATCCAATAAGGGCCAGTCCTGTCAGTCAGCGTTGATAACAGCTACTTTCAGCGTCGTCAGGCAAGTTGCGGCAAGCCGGGACTGCTGGCAGGTTGGTGCCTGCGGTGATTCAGGGAACCTTGGCGGCTTTGCGCTTCTGATGCTGCCTTTCTTCGGTAGCAAGCTGCCCCTGAACTTTGCTTGCACTGGAAGGTGCCGCCCCTGCTCGGGCGGGGCAGGCCTGGAGAGTTTGGATGCTGTTCGTTTTTCAAGAAGGTGACTGCTGCCCTTGAGCCAGTGCGGCAGCGGTCTCAATATGGATTTTTCTGTCGCACAAGATACCGGTGGTAGACAGCCGCCGGCGCGGTGCCCGCCTTCATCCGCTCGTGCCGGGCGGCAAGGGCGGAGGCGGGCCGGATGTCCGGTCTCTCAGACCGCAGCCCCCATACCAAAGATCGGAAGATACATGGCGACGACCAGACCTCCCACCAGCGTGCCCAGCACCACCATGATCAGGGGTTCCATCAGACTGCTCATGTTGTCGACTATCCCATCGACCTCCTCTTCGTGCAGGCTGGCCACCCTGTCCAGCATCTCGTCGAGTAAGCCGGACTCTTCGCCTATGGCCACCATCTGTACATCCATGGAGGGAAAAACACCCGTTTCACGCATGGCCGTTTGCAACCGCTGGCCGCCGGAAATGCTGGCCTTGATGCTGGTGGTAGCCTGGCGGAAGACAGCATTACCCGCTGCACCTGCAACAGAATCCAGGGCTTCCACCAAGGGAACACCCGCAGAAAATGTCGTGGACAGGGTGCGAGAAAAGCGCGCTATGGATGAGCGTTCTATCACACGTCCAATAATGGGAATTTTCAGGAGTAGCTGGTCTCTTTTGTCCCGGGCGCGCGACGATGTCTGCAGCAGTTTCTTCAGACCATACAGGCCTGCCACCACTGCCCCCAGCAGCATGGCCCAGGACTCTTGCATGAATTCCGACATGCCTATGACCAGCTGGGTAAAGGCGGGTAGCTCTGCATCAAAATTGGCAAAGACCTGCTCGAATTGTGGCACCACCTTGACAAGAAGAATGCCCGACACAACCAGGGCAACAAGGACAATCGCAATAGGATAGGTCATGGCCTTCCTGATTTTGCTTTTCAGCAATTCCGTCTTTTCCTTGTAGGTGGCCACGCGATCAAAAAGAGTGTCCAGAGCGCCGGATTGTTCGCCTACCTGAATCAGGTTGCAGTAGAGCGGATCAAAGTGCCGGGGATGTCTGCTCAGCGCCTCGGCCAGGGTCGTGCCTCCGGCAACGTCGCTTCTCACCTCCATGATGAGACTTTTCATGGCCGGCTTGTCCAGACCCTCAATCGTAATATCAAACCCCTGTAAAACGGGAACCCCGGCTTTGATCATGGTCGCCATCTGGCGGGTGAACAGGGTAATGTCGGCAGGCTTGACTGTGCTGCCCCCGGTCAGTGACAGCCCCTTTTTACGGACTTTGGTGGCCTTGATGCCCCTCTTGCGCAGATCCGAGCGAACAACCGCTACTGAAGCGCCACTGGTCTCCCCTTTGAGAAGACGGCCACTCCCATCCCGGCCCTCCCACAAAAAACGGGTCGCTCTGTCTTTCCTTTTTGTTGGCATGTCCTGGCATCCCTGCTCGTTCCTGACTGTCAGGGAGCTTCCATGCCCCTGACCCTGGTGCTTGCTTTTTTCTTCAACTGTCAGTCTAAGCAGGAACTGACATGGCCGTCTACACAGAAGCGTTTTCGATCCTTGAGGCGCAAGGCCGTCAACTGACCGCCCCAGACGCAGCCTGTGTCCAGCGCCTCGTAGCCCGGCTGCCGGGTCTTGCCCCGCAGAGCCGCCCAGTGCCCAAACAGGACAGTCAAAGGCTCGCGGCGCCGGTGTTCGTGCACAAACCAGGGCGCGAACCCGGGCGGAGGACTGCGTTTTTTGTGGGCAAATTCCAGCTCACCATTCGCCGTGCAAAAACGCATGCGGGTGAAGTAGTCTGCCGTCGTGTTCAAGTGCCGGTTGCCTTTTGTGTCAGAGTACAGGTCACGAAAAAAATCCGGGGCGTCCGGACTCCTGATCACAGCTTCCAGTTCGCGTGCCCGGGCCAGGATCGTTTCTTCATCCCACTGGGGGGGGACACCGGCATGTACCATCAGGCAGGCTTTCTTGCGGCTCAGGTGAACCAGCGGGCGCTGCCTGAGCCAGTCCACCAGTTCATCCCGGTCCGGTGCGGCCAGCAGCGCGTCCAGCGTATCGCCACGTCGGCTGTCGCGAACACCCAGCGCCACCGCGAGAAAATGCAGGTCGTGATTGCCCAGCACAACAATACAGCGTTTGCCCAGCTGTCTGAGGTAGCGCAGCGTGGCCAAAGACTCGGGGCCGCGGTTTATGGTGTCACCAGCTACCCACAGCCGGTCTTTCGTCTCATCGAAGTCAAGCGAATCGAGAAGTTCGCGCAGGATGCTGTAGCATCCCTGAATGTCCCCCACAGCGTAGGTTGTCATGGGTTCAACTCCGGCTGGCCAGATAGTCAGCAAGCCTGACAAAGGCTGCCATTGAAACCTGCTCCGGGCGCAGACCGGGGTCTATGTCCAGCTGTCCCAGCTCGTCACGGTCGAGCAGGCTTTTGAGTCCATTGCGCAGAGTTTTGCGGCGCGCCGAGAAAGCCGCCTGTACTACGCGCTCCAGCCAGGCAAGATCCTTGCAGGGGACCGGAGGGCGTTGGTGCGGTACCAGACGTACAAAAGCAGAATCCACGCGCGGCACAGGAGAAAACGCCGAAGGGGGAACACCAAAGAGAGGAATAACATGGCAGTGGTACTGGATCATGATGCCCAGGCGTCCATAGTGGCGCTCGCCTACGCCCGCTGTCATGCGGTCCACGACCTCTTTTTGCAGCATGAAGTGCATATCTTTGACAGGGGCAGTGCACTCAATCAGGTGAAACAGCAAGGGAACGGAAATGTTATAGGGTAGATTGCCGACGATACGCAGCGGTTGGCCCGGCCGTGCCAGACGCGAAAAGTCAAAGGTCAGGGCATCGCCCTGGTGTATTTGAACCGCGTTGCCCAGACCAAACTGCATCTGAAGCCGGGGAATCAGGTCGCGGTCGAGTTCTACAAGGTCCAGGTGGCCAGCCCGGGCTTGCAGTGCTCCGGTCAGAGCCCCCTGTCCCGGTCCTATTTCGACAACAGCGTCTTCCGCTTGCACCTGCAGTGCATGGATAATGCGGCTGATGATGTTCTTGTCTCGCAGGAAGTTTTGTCCAAAACGTTTGCGCGCCTTGTGAGACAGTATTGGCGGCTGGCACTGTTCGGTCATCATGATGTCCTGGCCTTGATTTCAACATAGGCTTCATCCCGTAGCTGACGCAGCCACACCTGCAACGACTCTTCAAACTTGCGCTGGCCTATCAGCTCCCGGATCTGCGAAGTCCGCACCTGCTCGCTGATGTCTTGATCACGATGCTCAAGCACCTGGAGAATATGCCAGCCGTACTGGCTTTCGAAGGGTTTTGTCAGCGCAGTGTCGGCCTGGCTTCTGAGCTTGTCGCGGAAGGCTGGCACCATGGTGTCCGGTCGAACCCAGCCGAGCTCTCCTCCTCTGGATGCCGATCCCGGATCATCCGAGTAGGCTTTGGCCAGTTCGGCGAAGCTGGCACCTTTGCCCAGCCGCTTGTAAAGATTGGTGGCCAGTTCCTGTGCTTCTGCACTGCTGCGCAGCTCATTGGGTTTTATCAGAATGTGGCGTGCCCGCACCTGCTTTTCAAACGTCTTTTCCTGGCCGCGGGCGGCTGTCAGCTTGATGATGTGAAAACCGCTGGGACTCAGCAGCGGCTGACTGACCTCTCCGACCTTCATCTTTTCCACCTTGTTGGCAAACAGGCTGGGCAGTTGATCCAGTTTGCGCCAGCCCAGGTCACCGCCTTCCAGCGCATGCTCTCCCTGGGAAAGCGACACCGCCAGACTGGAAAAGCTTTCCCCTTTCGTCAGGCGCTCGAGCAGGCTCTGTGCCCGCTTTCTGGCTTCGGCAATCTGCTGCGGGGAGGCGCCGTCTGGTAAAGACACCAGAATGTGTCCCAGCCGATACTCCTGGGTCTGCAGCTGGTGGCTGCGCCATTGCGCTGAGTTGCGGTAGTTCTCAATTTCCCGGTCTGTCACCTGTATCCGTTCCATGACCTTGCGGCGACGGACCCGGTTGATCAACAGCTCCCGGCGTACTTGCTCACGCGCCTGCGGATAGGTCAAGCCGTCTTCACGCAGCACCCGGTAAAAGGCTTCCCGGGTCATGCCATTGCGGCTGGCCAGGTCGTCTACAGCCTCATTCAATGCCTGGTCATCAATGCTGGCTCCCATCCTGCGCGCTATCTGAAGCTGCAGGTTTTCCATGATCATGCGCTCAAGGACCTGTGCACGTAGCACATCCGTGCCTGGCAGTTGCTCAATGTTCCCTTTTTGTTGCAGCTTGTTGCGAATGTAGCCCAGTCGAGAGACAAGCTCGCTTTCCATGATGATGTCATCATTGACGACAGCTGCCACGCGATCCAGAGGCTCAACAAGCGCATATACAGGCGTCAGTGTGATGAGGGTCATCATCAGCGACAATGCCGCTTTCAGGGCCGGGGCTCGCATGTTTTTCATAAAGCTTTCCTGTGTTGGAGATCAATAGCGGGTCGGTAGCGGCGGTTCATCCTGACGATTGTCATAGCCATGCACCTTTCTCAGAACGGAGGAAGTCCGGGCACTGCCTCTCTTGCCCCGGGGTTTCTTGTAGCCGCTTATGCCTTGCAGGAGAGAGTCGAGTGGACCGCCGCCTGTCATACGGCCCAGCCCCTTGAGGACGACCTCGAGAAACAGGCCACGATCCACCCTGGCCCGGTCAACAGGGATGTCCGGATCTCTCCAGCCTCGATACAGCAAGCGAATCATATAACAGCAGGCGTCTCTTTCAATTCCCAGGATCTTTTCCGTGTAGCGCTTGTGGGTCAGGTCGTAGGTATGGCGCCCCATGACACGCCAGCGCAGCGACACTGGCCATACCAGATTGGTGTCCAGGGTTTCGAGGCGGTTGCTGGCAAGGTTGCTGGCGGTCGTTGAGCCCGGTGGCCCCTCTTCCCTGTAGTGGTATCCCAGTTTGACAAGACTGTCTTGTATGGGCTGGTAATGCAGCCCCAGCCTGTATTCCAGATTCCTGTCTGTATGGGTGTTGAAGATCCAGTCCTGACTCAGCTCCAGCTGTGGTGTGGGTCTCCAGACCGCCTGGGTGACCAGCGGCGACAGGGTTTCCTGACTGGTGCGGTCGGTCAGGAAGACACGGGGCGGCGTGAAGTACAGAATCCGTCCTATGCCAAAACGCAAACGCTCCCGGCCAGAGGCCTCCAGCACGCGACTGACCATTCCCAGTGACAGTTGATTGGCATCTCCCAGACGATCTGAATCCGAAAAGCGGTCATCGGCCCAGAGGCTGTTGTAGGTGAACGGCGACTCGGCTGTGGTGAAGGCCGGGTTGAACCTTTGATTTGCGCGCCTGGGGGTGTACAGGTACCGCCAGCGGGGCTCCAGTGTCCAGGTGCCTTGCTGCTGTGCCAGTTGCAGCGGGCGCTCCAGGAACAGGCCCGAGTCCAGGTACAGGCTTGGAGCACTGGTGGCGGGGCGCAGGGCCTGATCGGGTGAGTCTGCGCTGTCGATGTAGCTCTGATCCAGGCCGGTGAGCCTATAGCCGGTTGCGCGCAGCCGGATGCCAGGTTCCAGAAAACCGTAGCGCCTTTCAAGACGGTATCTGGTACGGATGTCGGCTTTCATGCGTCCGCCGTTGGCGTTGCCTATGCCAGAACCAGGTCCCCAGATCGGCTCGGAAATGTCCAGGGCCGCATCGGTTTGCCGATGCCCCCTGTACTGCCAGTTGGTGTCTCTCTGAAAGGAGGTGTAAGCGAGTCTGTAGTCCAGCATCAGGGGGTTGGTACCTGTGCGCCAGCTGCCATTGAGGGCCATGTCAATGTTCCGGCTGTAGATGGCATCTTCATACTGATTGAGGTTTTCCAGATGCTGGGTTCCCAGCATCAACGTCCACTGGTGGTCTCCTGGACCTTGGCTGCGCCGGGTAATATAGGTTTCCCGGTGGGTGGGAGCGGTCGGTTGTCTGCTTCCCTGGCCCAGATCCAGAAAATAGTCCTTGTCGCTGGTGTGCGTATACCGGACCTTCCAGTCCCACTCTTCTCCCAGCTTCTGATCATGTTTCCAGTCCACAAACCAGCGCTGTTGATCGTAGTGTCGGTTGCCCTTCCTGAGCTGGTCGGGCGTGGAGACTTCCCCTTCCACTTCGCCCTGTGCCGCAAGGGTAAGATAGCGGAAATTGCCGTTCAGGGATCCCCCGCGCTGGCTCATGAATCGAGGTGAGACAGTGGCATCCATATTGGGCGCTATGTTCCAGTACAGCGGTTGCGTGTAGTCCAGGCCATTACTGGTTTCATCGAGACTGAACGCCAGGCGGGGTGCCAGCAGCCCGGACCGGCGTCGGTCATCCAGCGGGAAACTGATCCAGGGCGTGTAGAGAACGGGTAGCCCTGCCAGTTTCAGGACACCGTGGTGCGCGGTCCCCAGTCCGGTCGCAGGGTTGAGCCTGACGCGCTGTCCTTCCAGTTGCCAGGCACAAAAATCCGCCGGGGGGCAGCGCGTGTAGGTGGCCTGTCGCAGGTGGATGACACCATTGGCGTCATGTTGTATAAAGGCCGCCTGTCCCCGGAGGCCGTTCTGGTGCAGAAGGTAGCGGGCGTCGACAATCGTGGTGGTTCCCGTCTGGGTGTTGGTGTGCATTTCCTCGCCCACCAGCAGTCGGCCAGGCTCCCGGAGACTGGCGTGCCCCTTGACGTCTATCTGGTCGCCGTTATGGTACCGGGCTGTGTCGCCGGTTATCTGCCGGTAGCCTTGCCGTACAACGACATGCCCTGTCAGCTCGCCCTCTTGTGTTCCTTCAGAGGCAAGGCTGTCTGCCTCCATGAAAACTTGTGCTTTGTCAGGATCACCGGAAAAGTCGGCGCCTGGACGCAAGGGCTCAAGATAGCGGCCTTCACAGAGCAGCTCGCTGCGTGTCCCGGCCTTGCCAGCTGGCAGTGATGACAAGGGTGTCCAGTCCATAGTGGTAAACGCTGTATCAGTGGCAGGCGCTGTATCAGAGTCAAAGACTGTGCCCTGGTCGGCTTGTACAGCGGCAATTCCAGTCAGAAGTATTGCGGAGCCTACTGTTCGAATAAGGCGATGCATGGAGGAGAGGCGTTTTCTTAAGGGCAGCAATCCGACAGTCTCCGGGGTGGTCGGGACAGGCGATGCCGGACAAAGGAACGCCGGCTCTTCGGGTGGAAGTACAGCTCCGGACGGAAAACAGGGCAGCAACACAGGATCTCTTGTGAAACCGCAGCTGACACACAGGCGCTCTTGTGAACCTGTGGCTGTTGCCCGGAGGCGAAGCACTATACCATGATTCGCACTGACGACCAGCAGCAGCTGTGCCGGGAGCTGTGCTTGTCGTGTGGAACACAGAAGATGGGGTCCCAAATGCGGCAGCGGGAACCGGACAGGGTTCTTCCTGGCGAACAGAAACAGGCTGCCAGACCCGATTTTTATCTCCGTTTTCTTCTTGCGGACAGCCAGGGGTTGGCCAGGCAGTGCAGGGCCGGGCGACACCTGTCCGGCGAGCCTGATTCTTGCCCTGCGCGACCAGAGTAGAGAATGACTTTCCCAATTGAACGCGCTGCTGTCCGTATGACAGAGCTGGAAAGCTGGCTGCATGAGCAGCTGGCCCGCGCTACCGGCCAAAAAAGCAATTTTCAGCGGCGCAGTCTGCCAGCTGACGCCAGCCACAGACGTTACTTCCGGCTGCATACAGATCAGGGACAGCGTTTCATTGCTGTGGACTGGCCGCCGGAATATGGAGATTGCGGGGCTTTCGCTGCTATTGGCAGCAGCTGGCGTGAGCAGGGGGTGTACACGCCGGCGATTTATGCTGTCGACAGCTTGCGGGGCTTTATGCTGCTGGAAGATCTGGGTGCAAAGCTTTTGTATGAGTCGCTTGCCGAACAGGCGCTCAGCTGGAATACTTCCGCAGCGCGGCGAGCGCATTTTGAGCCCTATGGCAAGGCGTTGGGTGTCTTGCAGACCATACAGGGGCTGCGGGAGGCGGAAAGCTACCGGCGGCCGTTGTACGATCGTTCGATTTTGCACCGGGAAATCAGCCTGTTTACGCAGTGGTGTGCTGCGGGTCTTCTGCAATTGAAAGTACCGGCACCTGTGCAGTCATTGCTGGACGCCTTTTTTGATCAGGCGATCGCTTCGGCACTGGAGCAGCCTCAGGTTCCTGTACACAGGGACTTTCACTCCCGGAATCTTCTGCTCCCTGGCGCAGCTGACGAGCTGGGGGTTATTGATTTCCAGGATACAGTGACGGGGCCGGTGACCTACGACATTGTTTCCTTGTTGCGGGACTCTTATCTGGACTGGCCTCAGGGTTTGGTGTACCAATGGCTGGACGGCTTTGCTGCCCATTCGCCGCATTTGCAGGGCGTGTCATCGGCACAGCTGCATCGGTGGTTCGACTGGATGGGGCTGCAGAGGCACTTCAAGGTACTGGGGATTTTCTCGCGACTCCATGTCCGCGATAACCGGAGTGAGTATCTGCAATATTTACCCCGTACATTTGCTTACATTCAGCATGTGTGCAGGGTCTACCCTGAACTGGATGATCTGCACGGCTGGTTGGAGAGTGTTTTGCTTCCGTGCTTCGAACAACAGCCTTGGTGGTGCGATTTCAGTTTGCACAACACCATCAGCTCTCTGCGGGGTGACCTCTTGTGACAAACACAGCCATGATTCTGGCGGCAGGCCTGGGCAAACGCATGCTGCCTTTGACAGCCCAAACGCCCAAAGGCTTGCTGGATGTGGCAGGCAAGCCGCTTATTGTCTGGCATATTGAACGGCTGGTGCGCCATGGCTGTCGCAGGATTGTGATCAACAGAAATGAGCAGCTGGGGGCGAAGCTGGAACAGGCCGTTGGCACGGGCGAAAACTGGGGTGTTGAGGTTCTCTGGTCCCGGGAAGAACAGCTGCTGGAAACAGGAGGAGGCCTGTTGCAGGCGCTGCCTCTGATCGGGGATGACCCCTTTCTGGTGGTCAATGCTGATGTTTTCACGACCTTTGATTTCAGTCGCCTGGCGCTGACGAGAAATTGCCAGGCTTGCCTGGTATTGGTGCCCAACCCGGGTCATAACCCGGAGGGAGACTTCTGCCTTCAGGGTGCCAGTGTTTCCACGCAAGCCAGCCCCCGGCTGACTTTCGCCGGAGTCAGTTTGCTGGACCCCTCATTATTCGCTGGCCTCAAGCCTGGGCCTTTTCCCCTGGCGGTTCTATTGCGCAAGGCTGCCGCCTGCGGCCGTGTCACCGGAATTTTTCATGAGGGCTACTGGATCGATGTGGGCACACCAGAACGTCTGCAACAGGTAACCTGCGATCTGAGAGAGGGTCGGGGAGGGGTTCCTGAAAGTGCCCGGCAACAAAGTCTTTCCTCTCATCACCCCGCATAGTCCAGGAGACAACGGAACCCTATGTTGCTTCGAATCCTCTTGTACAGCCTTGTTGGCATGCTGTTTGGCGGTCCGATTGCGGCTGTTACGGGTGCTCTTGTGGGCATCTGGCTGGACAAAAACATACACGGGCTGCGCAACCGTCGCTGGCAGAGCCAAGCTTATCAGCAGAGGATACAGACAGCATTTTTCGAGGCGGCTTTTCTCGTTATGGGGCGGTTGGCGAAGGCAGATGGCCGGGTCAATGAAGAAGAAATCCAGATGGCTACCAGTCTGATGCACGAAATGCAGCTGGGTCCTGGGCAGCGTAAGCAGGCTATTGTCCTGTTTAACAAGGGAAAAGAGGGTGCCTCCATCATGGAAGCACTGATGAATTTCCGTCAGCATGCAGACGCTGCTCTTGTCCAGATGTTTCTTGAGGTGCAAGTGCAGGCATGCTGGGCTGATGGCGAGGCAACGGCGGCTGAGATGAGTGTGCTCTATGAAATCTGTCGCCATCTGGGCGTCAGTCGCATGGACTTTCAGCGCTTGCAGCAGCGTGTTCGGGCGCAGCGCGCCTTTCACAGCCAGGATCGGGAATACAGTGGTTTTCAGGGCAACAGGCAGCACAGAAGGCCCGGGGCCGGCCAGCTGGATGAAGCCTATGCCACTCTGGGCGTGGCGCGTGGCGCCAGCCCCCAGGAAATCAAAAAAGCTTGGCGCAGGCGCATGAGCGAGCATCACCCCGACAAGCTGGTTTCCAAGGGATTGCCCGAGGAAATGATGCAGATGGCGAAGCGCAAAACACAGGAAATACAGGCAGCCTATGATCTGATTCGTCAGCAGGGCAAAGGCTGAGCCGGTGATTCGGCAGTGGTCCGTGTGGTGACCCGGTGCGCTGTGAGATGGACTGGCCGATGAGCAGCCAGCGGCGGTTTCTCTGTGGTGAGAATTTTGCTGGGAATCGCGATGAGCTGATGAGCTATCGTTGCGTCCAGTTTTGTGCGGCAGGACGCCCTTCCCCGGGCCGATGCCCGGGGCTGTTCTGGCGCAGGAGTCTTGTCTGCGTCGCTTTCAGGAGCGCCCGGGGGCGGCGCACTGGCCGCCTCTGCCTGGCAAACCGCCTTCACCCGTTGTGACTGTCAGTCGACTCTGGCTTGTCCCTTTCTTTTGTCCGGGCGTGTTTTGTCCATCCGGGGATAGTGCGCTGTCGGCTCCGGCCTATTGCCAGGCTTCCTTCAGGAACTGAGGCCGTGATGGTGGAGCCGGCGCCCACACAGGCTCCCTTGCCCACAGAAACGGGGGCTACCAGTGCGGTGTTTGAGCCTATGAAAGCCTCGTCTGCTATAGATGTCGGGTGCTTCTGGACGCCATCGTAGTTACAGGTGATAGTCCCTGCTCCTATGTTGACCTGGCTGCCGAGGGTGCTGTTCCCGATGTAGCTCAGGTGATTCACCTTGCTATTGGTGCCGATGGATGACTGTTTTGTTTCGACGAAATTGCCCACCCTGACGCCTGAAGCCAAACAGGTTTCCGGCCTGAGGCGTGCGAAGGGACCTACAGAGCAGTCCGTCCCGATCTGACTGTCTTCAATCACCGAGTAAGAGCGCACTTGTGTGCCGCGCCCGATTGAGCTGTTACGGATATGGCAGCCGGGTCCTATCTCCACACCATCGCCCAGGGTGACATGACCTTCAAACAGGCAGTTGATGTCGATGAAAACATCGCGTCCTGTGTCCAGCTGACCACGGATGTCTATGCGTGCCGGGTCCATCAGGGTCACACCCGCGTCGGTGAGTTCTGCGGCACGCTGCTGCTGGACCATGCGTTCCAGTCTGGCCTGCTGGGCCCGGCTGTTGACGCCCTGGACTTCCCAGGCGTGACGCGGGTGTACGCTGACAATGTCTGTGCCCTCTTCGGCAGCGAGGGCGACTATGTCTGTCAGGTAGTACTCTTCCTGGACATTGTCGGCACGAAGCCGGGTAAGCCAGTGCGACAGGCGCTGAGCGGGAATCGCCATTATGCCGGTGTTGATTTCGGTGATGGCCCGCTGCTGCGGTGAGGCATCCCGGTCTTCGACTATGGCGGTGATGCGGTTGTTGTCATCCCTGATAATGCGGCCGTATCCACTGGGTTCAGGGCTGTTGAGTGTCAGCAGTGCCAGGCAAGAGTCGTTGCAGGCGTCGACCAGTGATTGCAGTGTTTCCACCCGGGTCATAGGCACGTCCCCGTAGAGCACCAGTACTGTACCGGCTTTTTCACAGGCCGGTGCTGCTTGCATGAGGGCGTGCCCGGTGCCGAGCTGTTGAGCCTGCTCGAACCAGCGGACAGTATATTGATTGCACTTTTCACGAACCAAGGCCCCATCCTTGCCAACCACCACGTACAAAGGCGTTTGCCCGGGGAGCAGTTGCGTCGCACTGTCCATGACATGGGTCAGCATGGGGCGACCTGCGAGGGGATGCAGCACTTTGGGTAAGGATGATTGCATGCGGCTGCCCCGGCCCGCAGCCAGGATAACGATGCTTATGCTCATTTGGGTTTTCAGGTCCTTGTCTGGAATCGGTTGAGGGACGCTGTCCGGCAACGGCTCCCGCAGTGAGGGCTGGTCTGGTTCGAGACGCTCCCGTCTCAATGAGTAAAACAGTCCTGGTATTCATCGGCGTGAAGGATGGTTCCCTTCGATAAAAATCCGCCTGACAACCGGAACGGCCAGCTGGCTTGCCCCGCCCTCGCAGGGCATCGCATCTCTGGATGGCTTCCATGACAGGGCAGCCGTGTCGTCTGTTGTCTCCGGCTGTGCCTTGTCGGCAACTAGCGGTTATCCTGCGGCCTGCTTGTGTTCCTGGAGGCCTGCGGGACGCTTGTTTCTTTTGCCTCTGGCAGCTGACGCACCAGGCAGCCATGGATAGTCGTTGCCAGTTGCCGCAAAAACTGGGGGTAGGCATCCGGTCCGGGGGCGATGTCTCCGGCCAGGGGATCTATGACATCACGGCCGACATGATCCAGGTTTGCAAGCAGGGTTTGCAGGTGATCTGCGGGCATGCCAGGTTCGTGGAACACACATGTTCTTCCTGCTTTTTTCAGGGCTTGGCGCAGCTCGGACCGGTGTTTTGCACCCATCTGGTTTTCCGGACTCTTGACGAAAGAGTCAATGACGTTCAGTTGGTAGTGGTGAATGAAGTAGTTCCAGGCGTCATGAAAAACAAAAAAACCGCGTTCTTTGACGGGCTCCAGCAAGTGTTTATTTTCTGCATCGACGGCGTTGACCTTGCGGACAAAGTCCTCATGGTTTTTCCTGTAGATGGCGGCATTGTCTGCGTCTGCCTCGCTCAGGACCTGTTGCATGACATTGGCAATGGCTATGGCGTTGTCCGGAGCCAGCCAGATGTGAGGGTCATTTTCGGTTGGATGAACGTGGTCGCTCTTTGTAAGGTTCAGGAAGCGCAGGACCTGTTGCATGACATTGGCTGTGGCGCTGTCCGGAGCCGGCCTGGTGTGAGGGTCATGTTCTGTTGCATGAACGTGTTTGCTGTTTGTAAATTTCATGATGCGGATGCCTGATTGTTTCGGCTGTTCCATCAAGGCTGTCGCGCGGGCCGCAGGCGGCAGGCTGGTCAGGGCGGGTTCGAGAAAAGCTTCCATGTCTTTCCCCAGCCAGAAGACAAGGTCGGCGTTCTGGATGCGAGCCCTGTCTGTCAGGTGCAGACTATAGGCGTGGGGGGATGCGCCGGGTTTCAGCAGTTTTTCTGTAGTGGTACTGGTCCCCTGAGTGATGGCTGCTGCAATGAGTTCCAGCGGTTTGATACTGACCAGTACGTGCCTGGCAGCAATGGCCGCCCCTGAAGCACAGGTCAAGCCTGCAAAGCACAGGAAAAAAAACAACAAGCTGACAAGAGACGGGCGACTTTTCATGGAAGCTGGGCAAGATCTGGATGAAAACAGGCTAATCTTATCGGTTCTTTTGCGCAGCGCAAGCTGAAAAGAGTCTTGAGTGGCAGGGCATGACTGTGGGCGGGTGCAAGGAGCGACTGTGATGATAGAGGGTCTGGGAGAATTGCTGGCCTGGAACGGGGCTGGCTTACTGTCAGCAGGGCTGACCGTCATGATGTTTGGGCTGGCTGTTGTGCTTGTCGTTCAGGCGGTGATCAATGGTATAGGCCCGGTTCCTACCAGTCGGGCAGTACGCGTCCGGATTCGCCCCCTGTTGCCGGACAGCATCGGTGGCGACATTCTGGAGCTGGGGGCCGGATGGGGGGGTGTGGCTATGTGCCTGGCCAGGATGTACAGGAACAACAAGGTGGTCGCTATCGAGAACAGCTGGCCTGTCTGGCTGTTTTGCTGGATCAGGGCACGGCTGCTGGGGCCTGATAATCTGACTGTGGTGCGCGCTGATCTCTACGACGTGCGGCTGGACAAGGCGGGTCTGGTGTATTGCTATCTTTTTCCGGATGCCATGCGCAAGCTGCGCACGAATCTGACGCAGGCGCCGCCCGGCAGCTTGCTGCTGAGTCACACCTTTTCGGTCCCCGGCATGCAGCCCGTACAGGAGGTGACGGCCTCAGACCTGTGGCGCAGTCCGCTGTACCTCTATCGTCTGGGCGCGGTGGATGGGTCGGCGGATGCCAGCGGCGGGGCGGTCTGAAGAAGGCTGCCCCGCCACGCAGGCGGATAGTGGAACAGAAAGCAGGTTTCCATTGGTGAATACTGGCCTTTGTTCCTTCTCATGGCACTGCGTTTTCAGCATTATCCGGGACTTTGTGCGCATGGGCAGCATTGCCGGGCAGCTTCCGGGTCCTGTCAGTCGTCGTACACAGCGGAGTCGCCTGCCTGGCTGTCCAGGTCTTCATCGTTGATGCCATCGTGTGAAGAGTTCAACGAAGAGGCGGGGAATAGTGACGCATTCTCCTCATCCTCCTCATCCTCCTCTGCGTCTTCGTAGAAAGGTATGGGGTCTTCTGTCTTGATGTGCATGCTGACGATATCGGGCCTGCGTGGGAGTCGGGTTAGCGCAGCATCCGGAATGGGTGGTGCGGTTGACTCTCCGCTGACAACGCCTTTGCCATCGGTCAGGTCCAGAACAACCTGAATGTTGCTCAGAAAAGCTGTTTGCACATTGGTGTTGATTTTGACGCCGAGCTTCTGGAGCTCCTTCCGGGCATCATTCAGCCAACTTTTGTAGAAACTTATGTCCTCCTGTATGTCTCCAATTCTTGGAGGGCGGCTCAGATGTTGTTCCAGAGCTTGACGCACGTCATTAGCGTAGCGGTCGATTACCTCCGGTGAGACTTCGGCTGCCGGGTCCTGCGGTACCAGTTGAATAACCCTGTCGCCGACAGCCAGAAGTATCTTGAACGGTACCCGTTGAGCAAATTCAGGTTCGGTCAGTGCTTTGAGCAGGGTGGGAGCGCGCTCGTGTAGCCATTCCTGTGCTTTGAGGTCACGTAGCTCCTGGATCGCCTTTTGGCGCTCTGTGATGATCCGGTCACGCCTCTGGAGCTGAGCCTCGCTCAGTTTGTTCTCTGAACGAATGCAGAGCGAAGGGTCGTAGACCTGTGCAGGTTCCGGGTCCTCATCCTGAACTGTGTTGATAGAAGTTTCGGCAGATATCTCGCGCTCGTGCAAGGGGCGTTGGTAGCTGTCAGCAGCCGATTGACCTGTAGAGGAAAACTGATTTTCGGCGTCCGGGATCTGGCGTTGAGCATCTTCACCGGGTGAGGGTGACGCTGGCACTGATGTGTGAGGCCCGCTCAGTTCAGGCAAGGACGAACTCAGTGGATGGTGGGGGGAGCCCCCTGATGAAGCAGGTCCTGAGGGTGAGTTCACAGAAAAACTCCTCATTTGATGACAGATGTAGGTTACCCGTTATTTCTTATCGGCACTTCATGGATTGTCTTGTCTACAAACTGCGTCATGGTATACTCCCTCCGCGTCTGTTGAGATGCCGGTGTGATGGAACAGGTAGACATGAGTGACTCAAAATCACTTGCCTTCGGGCGTGGCGGTTCGAATCCGCCCACCGGTACCACAAGAATTATCGACACAAGAATTATCGACACAACAATTATCGAGAAAGGGCTCTGGTTTTCAGGGCCCTTTTTTTTGTGCCTCCAATCGCCCTTTCCGTTTGCGCCATAGCGGTCCCTGTGCGGCCCCCGTCGCGGCATGTCCTGGACTCTGAAGGGGAAGGCTGGCCAGCTTTTCCTTGAGGTTGTTGCATATTCCCGGGTGACTGGCTAACCTCTTCTCCGATCTGCTATCCGGCGGAGAAACCCAGTTTCAAGAGTCCTGTAGACCCCGACTCCCTCTGTGGAGCCGGCAGTGTTGTCCAGTGTTGTCCAGTGTTGTCCAGCAATCCATGACCGGGCATTGCCCTGCGCCAGTCCAGGAATCAACCCGTAGCAGGAGGGCAGAAGGCTCTGGTTGAAAGTTCGTCTTTGTGTCGCGGGTCTTCTCTTTTCCTGACGAGAGCAAAGGTGTTTTCAACCCGGTTTTCCGTCTCTGTTGCGGGTGGTTTGTCCGGGGACCGGCTCTCGGTGAGGCTATTGGCTTTGCGCCAGGGGACCTGGGACAACGACAACAAGGGTGATAAATCCGTGCTGCCGAGTCTGCCTGTATGGATCAAAAAATATGATAACAGTTGACAATCTGAAAAAAGATTTCGACGGCTTGCAAGCCGTGGATGGTGTCACTTTCAGCGTTTCCCCCGGTGAGGTGCTCGGTTTTCTGGGACCTAATGGCGCGGGAAAGTCGACCACCATGAAAATGCTGACCGGGTTTATCAAGCCCTCAGCGGGGCGCGTCAGCCTCTATGGCAAGGATGTTTTTACCCAGGCTGTGGAGGCCAAGCGGCTGGTGGGCTATCTGCCTGAAGGGGCACCGGCCTGGGATGATATGACACCGGAGCGGTTTCTGGCGTTTGTCGGAACAGTGCGAGGGCTGGCCGAGCCGACCCGCAGTCAACGCATAGCCGAAGTCATCAAGCTGCTGGAGCTGGAGCCCGTATGCGGGCGCCCTATTGAAAAATTGTCCAAGGGCTACAGGCGCAGGGTGGGGATTGCCCAGGCCATTCTCCATGACCCTCGCATCCTGATTCTGGATGAACCCACTGACGGTCTTGACCCCAATCAGAAACACCATGTCAGAGAGCTGATCAGGGGATTGGCGCAAGACAGGATCGTCATAGTCTCTACGCACATACTTGAAGAGGTCACGGCTGTCTGCACCAGGACGATTATCATTGCCAATGGCCGCATCCTTGTCGACTGTACACCCGCAGAGCTGGAAGCCCGCTCTCGTTACCACAAAGCTGTCGCACTTCAGGTTCCGGAGCTTGATGAACAGGAAGTCACCCGTGCGCTGGGCGCTCTGGAGGGTGTACTGACGGTGGAAGTCAGCCCCAACCACGCCGGCCGCTATACGGTTGTTGCCCAGGAGCAGGCAGACCTGTTTCAACCGGTCTGCCAGCTGGTGCAGGAAAAGAAGTGGCCTGTTGAAGAAATTTTCATGGAGAGGGGGCGTCTGGATGATGTGTTCCGGCAGCTGACGTCCTCCCGCAAAAACGAAGCCTGTGAGGCGAGGGTAGCTTGATGAATTCGATCACTGCAATCTTCCGTCGGGAGCTGGCCAGCTATTTCGCCACGCCTCTGGCCTACATTTTCATCATCATTTTTTTGGTGTTGAGCGGCGTTTTTACTTTCTACCTGGGGAACTTCTATGAGAGACGTCAGGCGGAGCTGGCGCCCTTTTTCATGTTTCATCCATGGCTGTACCTTTTTCTGATTCCGGCGGTCAGCATGCGGCTGTGGTCGGAGGAGCGCAAAAGTGGCACCCTGGAGCTGTTGTTGACGCTTCCGATTTCTCTGAGGTCTGCCGTGCTGGGCAAGTTTTTGTCGGCCTGGGTGCTTGTTGGTCTGGCTCTGATGCTGACTTTTCCGCTGTGGTTAACGGTCAACTACCTGGGAGAGCCTGACAATGGTGTCATAGTGGCAGGATACCTTGGCAGCTGGCTGATGGCCGGTGGTTTCCTTGCCATCGGTTCCTGTCTGTCTGCGTCTACCAGCAGTCAGGTCATTTCTTTTATTTTGACGCTGGTGATCTGCTTTCTCTTTGTCGCAGCAGGGTTCCCCATGGTTCTCAATGTGTTCCAGGGCTGGGCTCCAGCAACTTTGGTTGATGCTGTTGCCGGGCTGAGCTTTCTGACGCACTTTGAGGCTGTCAGCAGAGGGGTTCTGGATGTGCGCGACCTACTGTATTTCCTTGTGATGATTGCTTTTTGGTTACTGGCGACTGCCATTGTCATCGATATGAAAAAAGCAGACTGAAGGAGACAGGACAATGACCAACAAACTGTTTTCCCGGGCGGGTCTGATCGTCCTGGCCGTGACGGCCATAGTCGTCACCACGCTGTTCAATTTTGTTTTCCGTGGGGTTCGCCTTGATCTGACGCAGGACCAGCTGTACACCCTGGCCCCGGGCACCGCCAGACTGCTCAAGCAGCTGCCGGAGCCTATACAGTTGAAGTTTTATTTTTCGCGCGCACAGACTGACGACATTCCGCAGGTACGAAACTATGCCCGCAGAATACAGGAGCTGCTGCGCGAATATGTTCAGGCTTCCGATGGTCGGGTCACTCTGGAAGTGATTGATCCCATTCCTTTTTCGGAGCAGGAAGATGAAGCTGCCGGTTATGGCCTGCAAGCTGTTCCGCTCTCTGGTGGTGCGAAAACACTCTATATGGGACTGGTCGCTGTCAGGGGATCTGATGCGCAGACGGATAACCAGGGCAAAGCCATGGAAGCCATTGCCTTTTTGTCTCCTGAGAAAGAGCGCTTCCTGGAGTATGACATCAGCAATCTTGTCTACAGTGTTGGTCAGACGAAAAAGCCCCGACTGGGCTTGATCAGCGCTCTTCCTGTGCGTGGAGGCGGATTCGATCTGGCGAGCCAGCAGGCAGCGCAGCCCTGGGTCAGCATTTCCCAGCTGGAAAAGATGTACGATGTGCAGGATCTGGGAACATCGGTGACAGATATACCGGAGGATATTACCCAGCTGGTTCTGGTTCTGCCGGAGCTGCCGCAAGAGACCTTGTACGCTGTGGATCAATATATTCTGCGGGGAGGAAACGCTCTCATATTCCTTGATCCCCAGGCTGAATCGGGCACCGGTGGGCTCTGGGGTGGTAGTGGCAAGAGCACCTCCTATCTGAAGCCGCTTCTGGATGCCTGGGGGCTGGAAATGGTTCCGGACCGTTTTGTCGCTGACGCCAGGCATGCACTGTCTGTGAATACGGCGTCCGGGCGTGCTGTCGCCCACCTGGGGTTGCTCGGTTATGATCCTGAGAATTTTGATCAGGGCGACGCCGTGACGGGCAACCTGAAGGCTGTCAACTTCGCCAGTGCCGGTGCGTTGCGCAAGAAAGATGACCAGGCTGCCATCAGCTTTGAGCCACTGATCCGTTCGAGTGGCCAGGCGGCCTTGCTGGATGCGTCCCAGCTGCAAGGACTGACGGATCCCAGAAGCCTGTACCGGACTTTTCAGCCGACAGGTGATCGCTATGTTCTCGCGGCCCGGGTGTCCGGTTCCTTGAAAACGGCATTTCCGCAGGGGCGTCCAGCGGCCAGTGGTGAGGACAGCGATGCTGCGTCGCAGGAAAAGGAAGGCGGCATGGAAAAAACGGCAGCAACGGATCCAGCCGAAAAGCCAGCTGCAGGCAAGCGGGACGCTGACCAGAAAGAAGGCAGCGACAACAAGGAGAACGCAGCTCATCTGGCGGCGTCCATCAAGGAATCCAATATCATTCTGGTGTCTGATACTGACGTGCTGTCGAACCGTCTCTGGGTTCAGGTCCGTCAGTTTTTCGGCCAGTCGTTGGCGCAACCCTTCGCCAACAATGGTGACATGTTGGTGGCTATGGTGGACAACCTGGCAGGCAACAAAGATGTGATCAGTATTCGCAGCCGCGGTCAGTTTTCTCGTCCCTTCACGCGAGTGAATGCGCTGGAGCGTTCTGCTCAGGCACGCTTTCTGAAAACGGAAGAAGAGCTCAACAATCAGCTGGAGCTGACAGAGAACAAATTGAGACAACTACAGGACAGCAAAAAAGGTCAGGATAGTCTGGTGCTGAGTAAGGAGCAGACGGCTGAACTGGAGAAATTCCAGCAGGAAAAACTGAGAATTCGCAAGCAGTTGCGTCAGGTTCAGCTTCAGCTCAACCAGGAAATTGCCAACCTGGGGATCTGGCTGAAAATGTTGAACATTTTGTCTGTCCCGGTGTTGCTGACGGGCTTGGCGCTGTTCTGGCGCTGGCGGCGTCGTACGGTTTCCTGAGTCCTTGTCCGGGCGTCACGCCCGGCACTGCCACAGGGTCCGGCTTGCGGTTTTTTCTGCCTGATGCTGAGAGTCTTTTGGGGGAGCGGAAGCAGGCCTGAAAAGTTGGCATATAGCCTCAGCGGGCCGGACCCTGCCAGGCTGGGGGCAGCTTGCAGCATGCCCCCAGTCTCCCCGAGTGCCAAGCCGGACCCTGCGTGCGTGGGACAGCCAGCTGCGGGGTGGACTCCTGTCGGCGGTCACTCGGCCGCATCGTCCTTGCGTGGGAAAGTCTCCTGGCGGACAGCCCGGTCGATGAGGCCTGTTGTCTGTTCTGAGGAATGCCGCCTGCTGTGCTTTTCTTGTGCCGCCACTGCGTCAGTAGCCTGGCCCAGCATATGATAGCCGGTGGCCAGTTTGCCGATAATCCTTGCGTCCAGGATGCGACTTTTCCGGCTAAAAAATTCATCATGCAGGATGCCTCCACCGGCGTTTTGGCCCACCTGTGCAGGTGTGTCCTGCTGATTTTGCTGTGTCCCGTGAGGAGGCGCCAGGCAGCGGGTCGCTTGAGAAAAGCGCGACACCTGTAGCTGTCGAACATTATGGCAGCGAGACCTTGCGGGTAGTACGCAAGGAGCAAAGGAAGTCCTGATACGGCATCGGGAGACGACCAATCCAACCAAAGCCAGCAGTCTTGCTTTCCATGTCTGGGCCACTACGGAGGTCGGGCGTAGCTGGAGACGGCTCTGATGCGAAAAATGCAACCTGAATATTACGAGCCGCTTCTCAATGAGCGGGCTGCCAGACGCGGTGGTACCTACGTTGAAGTCTGTTTCTCAAAGCCCGGTCTACGGATATGGGTACTGGCCGGTTTATCGCGCTGGTGCCGAAATTGCGTGACCATGCGGCCGCGAAGGATGCCTCTGGTGCAGAAATCGTGATGGGTAGCAAAACCTTGAACCGGGATGCCAACCTCCTGGCTCAAGTACGAACGGGACTTGCGGCCCCGCCGGATGAAGTTGTGGCTGAGGTGCGCACCGCGCTGAGGATTGAGGCCGGTCGTTGCCTGGTCGACGGTGTCACAAAAACCAGGGAAGCACTGGGCGAGAAGAAGGGCAAGGCACAATAGCCATGGACGACATGAGTCCGGAGGCACTCTGACACCGGGTGCACATCCTGTCGTTTTTGTGTAGATTGGGTCCCCCGATGCCGGACAGCATTACGCATCTTACGGCCACCCTTTTATTCAAGGTTTGCTTACATGGAAATCAATCCCATTGTTGTCGAGATCAAGGACATGCAGGAACGCACCCAGGTTCTCAGGGGGTATCTTTGACTATGCCAACAAAAAATATCGCCTGGCTGAGGTAGAGCGGGAGCTGGAAGATCCGGCGGTCTGGAATCGTCCCGATGAGGCGCAGGCTCTGGGGCAGGAACGGGCGCGGTTGGCTGAGATTGTCAATACTGTCAGTGCCCTTGACGAGGGCTTGGCCGATGCCGGTGAGCTGCTGGATATGGCGGCAGAAGAAAAGGACAGTGCCGGTGTAGCGGCTGTTGTTGACGACTTGGCAAGTCTGCGAAACCAACTGGAGCGACTGGAGTTTCGCCGGATGTTTTCTGGCCAGATGGACGAGTGCAACGCCTGGCTCGACATCCAGGCGGGCTCTGGTGGCACTGAGGCTCAGGACTGGGCCGAGATGCTGCTGCGCATGTATCTGCGCTGGGGAGAAGCCAAAGGATTTCGCTGCGAGCTGATGGAAAGCTCGCCTGGCGATGTGGCGGGCATCAAGTCAGCGACCATTCAGTTTGTGGGTGAGTACGCCTGTGGTTGGCTGCGTACCGAAACAGGTGTGCACAGATTGGTGCGCAAGTCCCCCTTTGACTCTGGCGGGCGCCGCCATACATCGTTCGCTTCGGTCTTCGTATCACCCGAAGTGGACGACAGCATTGAGGTGAATATCAACCCGTCCGAATTGCGTATAGACACCTACCGTTCCAGCGGTGCGGGTGGTCAGCACGTCAACACTACAGATTCGGCCGTGCGTATTACCCATATTCCAACGGGTATTGTCTGCGCCTGTCAGAATCAGCGTTCCCAGCATCAAAACAAGGACAAAGCCATGCAGCAGCTGCGGGCCAAGCTGTATGAGCACGAGCTTCAGAAGCGCACGGCCGAAGCGCAGGCACTGGAAGACACCAAGGCGGATATAGGCTGGGGCAGCCAGATTCGTTCCTACGTGCTCGACGATTCCCGGATCAAGGATTTGCGTACAGGTGTCGAAACACGCAACACCCAGGCGGTTCTTGATGGCCATCTGGATCCTTTTATTGAAGCCAGCCTGAAAAAGGGCCTATAGTCGATCGGTTGCCGGGCCTGGGTCCGGCCGCCTCCATCCCTGGTACACTTCAAGCGTCAAGCAGTCTATGTCACATACACCTTCCAACGTTGGCAGCACAGATTCGAACGAGAACCATCTGGTTGCCAGTCGCCGAGAAAAACTCCAGGCCTTGCGTGGGCAAGGCTTCAACTGGCCCAACGGTTTCCGCCGTGACAGCTGGGCTGGTGATCTACAGGACACCTACAAGGACGCATCCCGGGAGCAGTTGGCCCAGGACTGCCAGCTGGTACGGGTTGCAGGACGGCTGGTGCTCAATCGCGGCGCCTTCCTGGTGCTGCAGGACATGACGGACCGCATCCAGCTGTATGTCAACCGCAAGACGCTGTCACCGGTCAGCCTGGCCCTGATCAAGGACCTGGACCTGGGAGACATCATCGGCGTTGAGGGTGTGCTGCACAGATCGGGAAAAGGTGATCTGTTCGTGGAGATAGGGTCTCTCGAGCTGCTGACCAAGTCACTGCGTCCCCTGCCGGACAAGCACAAAGGATTGAGCGACACAGAGTTGCGCTACCGGCAACGCTATCTGGATTTGATGACCAATGCCGACTCGCGGCGTCTTTTCCAGGCGCGCAGCCGGATATTGGAAGGCATGCGTCGCTACCTTTCAGAGCAGGACTTCATGGAGGTCGAGACACCCATGATGCAGGTCACCCCCGGAGGAGCCTCTGCCCGCCCCTTTGTGACGCATCATCAGAGCCTGGACCAGACAATGTATCTGCGCATAGCGCCGGAGCTCTATCTCAAGCGGTTGGTTGTCGGCGGACTGGAGCGGGTTTTTGAGCTTAACCGCTGTTTCCGCAATGAAGGCTTGTCATCACGCCATAATCCGGAATTCACAACGCTGGAGATATACCAGGCCTACGCCGACTATCGGGATCTGATGCAGATGACCGAGGACATGCTGCGCTTTCTGGCCCGCGATGTTCTGGGAACAACGTCGCTGACCTACCATCTGCCGGCAGGGAGTGACGACGAGCAAAGCCGTAATCTGGCCATTGAGTTGGGAGAGCCTTTTAGCCGCATGAGCCTGAGTGAGGCGGTGCTCCACTTTAACCCGGAGCTGAGTCCGGCTCAGATCACGTGTCAGACTGATCTTCAGTCCATAGCGCGGGAAAAAGGTATCAACGTCCAGAGTGGTTGGGGACAGGGAAAACTCCTCATGGAGTTGTTCGAAGCCACAGTGGAGCATCAGCTGATGCAGCCGACGTTCATTACTGGCTATCCAACGGAAGTGTCGCCCCTGGCGCGCCGTAATGACCAGGATCCGACGATTACTGACCGCTTTGAGCTTTTTGTTTGTGGTCGGGAACTGGCTAATGGTTTTTCTGAACTCAACGATCCGGAAGACCAGCATGAACGCTTCATGAATCAGGTGCGCGAGAAGCAGGCAGGGGATGTGGAAGCCATGCACTATGATGCGGACTATGTCCGGGCGCTGGAGTACGGGCTGCCGCCCACGGCGGGTGAAGGGATAGGGATCGACAGGCTGGTGATGCTGTTCATGAACGCCCCTTCCATCAGGGATGTTCTCTTGTTCCCCCATATGCGTCCAGAAGCGCCCAGAGGGGAGCCAGCTCCCTGAGCGAGAACAGGCCCGCTGTTACGGCGGGCGTCGCATCACTGTGTCATCAGAAAGAAGCTATGGCGGATATCAAACTCGAAGCCAGCTGGCAGAGCCGTCTTGCTGCGGCCTTTGCAGCAGACGGCATGCAGCGCCTGCGTCAATTCCTGTGCCAGGAAAAGCAGGCGGGAAAAGTCATTTACCCCAAAGGATGCCAGTACTTTCTGGCCATGAATCTGACACCCTTTGAGTCGGTAAAGGTTGTTGTTCTTGGCCAGGACCCTTACCACGGTCCCGGGCAGGCGCATGGCTTGAGTTTCTCGGTGCAGCCGGGTGTCCCTGTGCCGCCCTCCCTGGTCAATATCTACAAGGAACTTGAAAGCGATCTGGGCGTGGCTCCGGTACGACATGGCTGCCTGGAGTCCTGGGCGCGGCAGGGCGTGCTTTTGCTCAATAGCGTTCTGACGGTGGAACACAACCGGGCTGGCTCGCACCGGGGACAAGGCTGGGAAGAGTTCACGGATGCTGTGGTCGCGCAGCTCAATGAGCACCGGGATCACCTGGTCTTTATCCTCTGGGGAAGTCAGGCCAGACATAAAGGGCGTTGCATAGATACCCGGCGGCATTGTGTTATAGAGTCGCCTCACCCTTCGCCCCTGTCGGCCTATCGGGGATTTTTCGGCAGCCGTCCTTTTTCGCGCACCAACGCCTGGCTGTCACAGCATGGTCAGCAGCCGATTGCCTGGCAGCTGGAGGCTGCCCCGCCGCCAAGTCATGAGGCTCGGTAAAGGGGCAGTCCTCCAGCCAGGAGCTCCTTGCTGTCTTTATATACGCAGTCTGCGCTGCATGGCACGGGCCAGCTTGCTGCGTTTTTGACTCTTCCTGGCACCTGCCGCGCAATTTTCGGTGGTCCCGCCTTCCACGCTGCCCTCTGCCTGCAAGGCATCGACCATGGCCCGTGCTTTCTTGTACAGGTCGGTGTTGGCCGGAAGTTTTTCAAGGAACGCGGCGCTGGCTTCGGGCTTCAACCCCATTGCCTTGCGTAGTTTCTCGAAACGTTGCAGGTTCTTCTCTCCAGAACGGATCAGCTTCTCACTTTCAGCCAGAAACTCGCGGACCTTGTCCTGCTCGTTCTCCATTAAATATTCCTTATGATTTCTTTGGCCTGGCCATACTGTTGCTTGAGAACCTGAGAAGCCAATGAGTTGGTCTGCTCATATTTTCCTGTCAGAGATTGCAACTGGACCATATCCAGCTGGGACAGACTGGTCAGGGTTTCCTTGGTGCTTGAGATCTGGGAGGTCAGGTTGTCAATCTCCTCGGGGGTCAGAACACCCATGCCACTGGCGTCGTAGACGGTGATACCCAGCTCCTCGAGAAGGGCGCGGTCCGCATCCGTCAGAAGTCCGTTAATACTGCTGTCTTCACCGGCAGAGACCGCTTCGTGAGTGAGGGCCCCCTCGGCTGTGACATTACGGAAATCACCAGCGATTTCTTCGCCCTTGTACAGCCAGTCGTCGGCCTGGTCACCCATTCGGAAAACATAACCATCGTTGGTTGCAGCGTCGAGACTGGCACCATCGAGCGAGGCTTTTCCAATTTGTGGGTCGTTGCTGGCAATGCCGGTGACATGAATGGACTGGTTGGCCTTGGTAATAATCAGTTCATCTGAGTAGACAGCTTTGTCCGCACGCCCCAGATCCTTGCACTTGCAGGTGATCTTGGTGCCGTCATCCAGGACGAAAGAGGCGTCCTGCTGAAAATCCCAGTGGATGCCTGCACCCCTGTCACCCTCAGTGACGTGAGGATCACCCCAGATATCAGTCTTGTTGCCGGCCGCGTCTACAATGCTCCATTTTTCATTGTCGCCATGAATCTGAATTTTGTAGCCGTTATCCAATGCAATTTCTTTGGGAGAGGCATCGTGATCGACTGTCCAGGAGCTTTCACTGACGGCTGTGGTCGTGCTTTTATGATTCATCAGCTTGGACTGCAAATCATTGAGCGCCTTCATCTGCTCGTTTTTCTTGTGCACCACACCTATCTGGTCACGAATCTGCTTGTCAAGGATATCGGACTTCTCCAGCATGACAATCATATTCAGGTCGCCGATACTCAGGCTTTTGTCCTGAATATCGATTCCCTGTAGACCTGTTTGCTGGATGCCGCCAATGTTGACACCACCGGATTGTATCTGGCTCATTGTTGTTGCTCTCCTTTAAATGAATCCACCACGTTGCTTCTTCCTGCGGGCTCTGGTTTGCCTTTCGGGAAGCGAGCCTTTGGCATTTTGGCGGCGCACTTTGCGTTTGGACCTGAGTTCATTCTTTTTGTTCAGAACAGCAGTCTTCACGTCAGCTTTGACTTCTGCCTTCCAGGCGCGCACATCATTTGTCACTTGCTGGAGAGCGTCGTCCGGAGCCAGCTTCATTCCCAGTGCCTTCTTGAACAGACCTGGCTCGAACTCCAGGTTGTCCTTTATTTCTTTGAAGACCTTGCGCTGGCTGCGGCTGTGATGGATGACGGCGTCTATGCTGTCGCACAGCATCTGTGACTGTGATTTTGTTTTTTTCTTGCTGATTTTCGATGAAACGGGCATATGAAAGCCGCTCCCGTGTGTTGAGGTTCTCCCTGTGTTATCGGACAAGCTGTTGCTGGCTTGAGAGCACTTTCCGGACTTTTTTTCTTCTGCCAGCATTGCCTGCCAGGCCGTCTATTCTCAAGGCACCCTGGGTGGGGCACAAAAACATTTGTTCATTGCACACAGCCGCCGCATACTGCACCACCCGTTCTTTCTCCCGACTCGAGGAGTCGTGCTGTGACCACTGACTTCCGCTCTCACTTTCCCGTGTTTTCGGCAGCTGATCAGCGCGGCTTGCCGGTCTGGCTGGACAATGCGGCTACCACCCACAAGCCGCAGTCCGTTGTGGATACTGTCCGCAAGTATTACTGCGAAACCAATGCCAATGTGCACAGGGCGGCTCACCAACAGGGAAGTTGGGCCACCCTGGTGTTTGAGGAGGCGCGCGACAGGGTGCGCCAGCTGATCAACGCCCGCTTCAGCGATGAAATCCTGTGGACCAGCGGTGCTACCGAGGCGCTTAACCTGTTGGCGTTCAGCTGGGGCCGCAGCCAGCTGCGGGCAGAGGATGAAATTCTGCTGTCAGCCATGGAACACCATGCCAACATAGTTCCCTGGCAACAGACCGCAGCGCAAACTGGTGCCAGGATTCGGGTGATTCCCGTCACGCCAGAAGGTGAGCTGGACGGGGAGGCCTTCGAACAGTTGCTGTCCAGGCGAACGCGCCTCCTGGCCATTACTCATATATCCAATGCGCTGGGCACCATCAATCCGCTTGTTTCCATGATTGCCAGGGCCCGGGCTTTGGGCATCACCACCCTGGTGGATGGATCCCAGGCTATAGCGCATCTGCCGGTCGATGTGCAGAAGCTGGGATGTGACTTCTACGTGTTTTCTGGCCACAAAATGTATGGCCCTACCGGGACGGGAGTACTCTATGGTCGCCGGGAGCTGCTGGTGGATATGCCTCCCTGGAAGACAGGCGGTCAAATGGTTGAACGGGTCAGCTTCTCGGAAAGCAGCTTCCTGCCTCCTCCACTGCGCTTCGAGGCCGGGACACCCAATGTGGCCGGGGTGATGGGACTGGCCGCTGCTGTAGATTTTCTGGCAAGCCAGGATCGTCAGGCTTTGATGGCGCACGAGGAGCGCCTGCGGCTGCGTCTGGAGAGTGCTCTTGATGCCATGCCTGCTGTACGACGCATTGGTCGAACGGCCCACAGAAGCGCGATTGTCTCCTTCACCGTTGAAGGGATGCACGCTCATGATGTGGGCTTGCTGCTTGATCAGCAAGGGGTGGCCGTGCGTGCCGGTCACCACTGCGCCATGCCGCTGATGGAAGCCCTGGGGCTTTCCGGCACAGTGCGTGCTTCGCTGGCTTGCTATAACACGGTCAGTGATGTGGATCGGCTGATAAGGGCCCTGCACCAGGTGCTGGATGCGACGCGCCCGCTGATGCGGACGCCGGCAGCTCCGGGCACGAGCGCGCGCGCTTCTGTACGGCCGAATGCTGTCGCGCTTTCGGTTTTCATGCAGTTCCCCGTTTTTAATGAGGAAGGGCGGGATCTGCTGGCGGCCCGCCTGTTGGAGGCCCCTTCCTGGCAAGAGCGCTACAGAAGGATCATGCAGCTGGCGCAGGAGCTGCCTTGTCTTCCGGACAGCATGCGTTCAGATGCGGCGCGTCTGTCGGGGTGCAGCAGTGGACTCTGGCTGCACCGCTACTATTGTGCCAGCCACCACCGCTTGTACTTCGCACTGGACAGTGACGCGCGCATCATGCGAGGGCTGGGGGCGATCGTTTTGTATTGCCTCAACGGTCGCTCGCCGGAAGATGTTCTGACGTGCGATCCGGCGGCGTTCCTTGCGGATCTGAAGCTGGAGCGCCACCTCAACCCCTCGCGGGAAAACGGGTTGCACCAGCTGATCAAGGCCATGAAAGGGGTTGCCAAAGACCTGGCCTGCCAGTCGGATCAGGACAGGACGCCAGCATCAAGTGACGCTGGCTAAGGGTTCTCTGGTCAGGGGCTGTCCATTCAGCAACAAAGGCCCGTCTGCATCCTTGCTGCGCACTACGGCCAGCAGCTGCAGCCGCTGTGACGGGCTCCGGGCAGCGCCGACCAGCAGGCCGCTTTTTTTACCCTCGGCAGTGAGCAGTTCCGTCCCTGGCACCGGCAGTGATGTATCTGTAGAAGAAAAACGGTACAGCCGACTCTTCAGCGTTCCCCTGTAGGCCAGTCGCGCCACTATCTCCTGGCCGGTGTAGCATCCCTTGGTGAAAGAGACACCGCCGCGCTGGTGCCACTCCAGCTCCTGGGGAATCCACATTGCCCTGGTGTTTTCCGTGACCCAGCCAATACCGGCTTCAATATCGGCCAGTTGCCAGCTTTCCGGGGGAACAGCGATGGTCTCTGCTTGCAAAGCAGCAGCGGCGGGCGACTGGGGAGGCAGCCAGATTTCGAAGCGGGCTTCGGTACCGGGCAACGCCAGTACGTGCCCTTGTTCCCAGCTGAGGGATTGTCCTTGTGGAGGACAGGGTGTTCCCATCAGAGCGGCCAGAACCGATTCTGCAGCGGGGCCGAACAGGCCCAGTCGCATCCACTGGGTGCTGATGTCCTGCATGCTCATCTGGCGAAAAAAGATGGCGTACTTTTGAAGTTGCTGCTTCAAAAAGACGGGCTGTCCGGCGGGCATGGCCAAGGTGAATCCGGCGGCGTGGGACAACAAGCGGAAGTTGGCCAGCATACGCCCCTGGGGTGTACAGCAGGCACCCAACAGGTGCTCACCATCTGCCAGAATACGCATGTCGCAGGTCAACTGCCCCTGAAGAAATCGCTGGCTGTCTTCGCCAGCAAAATGCAACAGCTGTTCGTGCTCAAGCGGAGCGAGTCTGGGGGCTGTCATACGTTTGAAACGCCTGTAACAGGAAAGAAAGAAAATGGGCACACAAGGCGGGGATGATTGAATCCTTCCCGCTTGCACTTCGCCCGTTCACATCATGCGCATGCCGATTCAGCTGTGAACCGACACCGCACCTGTGGTTGCAACAGGCCTGCGCCGGTGCTGCCGCCAATGGGCTGAACCGGTTAGACGAGGGCGCGCAAGCCGACCGCCTGATGCAGTTGCTCAAGGAAAGGGGTCGCGTGTTCACGTGCCCGCTCAGCTCCCTTGCGCAGGACAGATTCCATGAAACCCGGATCTGCCATCAGCCGCTCGTATTCAGCGCGGGGCGCACTGAGTGAGGCATTGAGAATCTCAAAAAGTTCCTGCTTGAGCAGGCCCCAGGCTGCGCCTTGCTCATACTGCTGACGTTTGGCGGCACGTTCTGCCTCATCTTCGACAAAGGCAAGAAAAATCTGGAACAGGGTACAGGAATCCGGATCCTTGGGTTCACCGGGCTCCAGACTGTTGGTGACAATTTTCATCACATGTTGACGCAACTTCTTTTCTGAACAGAACAAGGGAATGGTATTGCCATAGCTCTTGCTCATTTTGCGCCCGTCCAGGCCGCGCAGCACAGCCGTGTTCTCGTCAACAAGTGCTTCCGGCAGTACGAAGTGCTTGCCGAACGCGTGGTTGAAGCAGCCTGCGATATCGCGGGCCATTTCGATGTGCTGCACTTGATCCTTGCCAACGGGAACTGCGTGGGGATTGAACATGAGGATATCGGCGGCCATGAGAATCGGATAGGTGTACAGGCCCATGTTGACACCGCGGTCTGGCTCATCGGCGCCGGCCTGCAGGTTATCCTGCACGGCCGCCTTATAGGCATGGGCGCGATTCATGAGCCCTTTGGCCGTCACGCAGGACAACAGCCAGGTGAGGGCCGGTATTTCTGGAATATCGGATTGACGGTAGAAAACGGCACGCTCCACATCCAGCCCCAGAGCCAGCCAGGTGGCGGCAATGGTATGGGTCCAGTCCTGAATTTTTTCGGGGTCCCGGCAGCTGACAAGTGCGTGGTAGTCGGCCAGAAAATAAAAGGTTTCCCTGTCGTCGCGCAGGCTTTCACCAATGGCTGGACGTATGGCGCCGATGTAGTTGCCCAGGTGGGGTACACCGGTGGGTTTGATGCCCGTCAGTACGCGAGCGGGTTGTTTTTTTGAACTCATGTCGATTCCACTGCACCTGCGGCCAGTCCCGTGACGCAATCACGGATGATGCGTCACGGGCCTCCGGGTACGGGTCATGTTCTGATAAGTGGGCCGGTATTTTAAGCTGGTTTCTCCCTGGCGAACAGCACCGCTGTATGCGGGTGCGTCCGGTGGGTCTCAGGTCGAGCCGGACAGCCGTTATGAGCCTTCGCTCAACAGGTGCTGTTCTGGCTGGGCGCAGAGAGTAGCATCCTGTTGAGTGGACAGGTGTTGGGGGCTGCGAATCCGTCGAAAACAAGCGAGGTAACAAGGATGACAATGGGAACCCGTTGGAACTTTCACCGGGATTCTGTTGCCTTAGTTCCGTGGCAGCCCTTGCCATGGTGCATGGCGGGGCTGGTGTTTCAGCGACCTGCTACAGAGGTATACCCGATGAAAAGAGAAATGCGAAGGCCTGTAAGAAGACATTTGCCAGGCTGGATGGCTGTTATTGGCTTGAGCCTGATGAGTGTGCAAGCTACAGCTTTTAGTGTTGGTCAATTGGAGGCCACAGAACCAGAGACTGCTATGGCAGAACTGGTCAACAAGTTGAGCTATGCAACACCGGGTCAGTGCCGGTTGAGCCCCGTTGCGGATGAACATCCCGGTGGTTCAGCTTTCAAGCTCGAGTGCCCAGACAGGAAGTTTCTTGTCAAACAACAGCTGGAATGGCGCGCCGAGGCTTTTGCGCGCGTGGATAAACTGATGAAGGACAAACTGCCTCTGGCGTTTTCTGCTGTGGTTGTGCAACCCATCGCCGAGTTTTCTTTTGCAGCAGAGGATGGCGAGAGGTACTACACAGTTTACCCATGGGTTGAGGCCCGCACTCTGGATGATCTGTCACAGACGATGGTTGAATCGGGATTTGATCCCGAACGCCTGCACAACATTTATAGCCAGATTGGAAGCCTGCTGGGCACCATGCATCGTGCTGGGCTGGCCAATGCCGGCACTGCTGGCTTTCCTGCGTACGCAAGGATGATGTACACCGAGCTGAACGGGCAAACCCTGAAAGTGACGCCGGACGACAGGGTTGTGATGCTGGAGACAAACAGCTTCCGTCTGCATCCGGAGCCAAGGCCGGCGTTCACAGGTTTCTATCGGCGCATGCCCCCACCGGGGGTCTCAGTGGAAGCCAATCGACAGCTTCTTCCGGCGCCGGTGCGTATCTATCTGCGCAAGGATTTGCCCGGTATTCTCTTGCCGCATGATGAGGTTTTGCGTGACTCGCCGGTCTCTTCGGCCTGGTGGGATCTGCTGCCTGGCATCACAGACACCCTGGTGACCTCTTACTGCCAGACTCTCGCAGGCGAGGCTGGAGTTGCCGCTTGCAGCTCTCAGGTCACGGGGATTCTGGGTGATGAGATTCGACACATCTTCAGGATGGTAAGGCTGTTCGGGCACTCGGACCTCGCGGAGTCGGCGTTGGAGTCACGCCTGGAGGCCGTGTTCCCGCCGCAGCTCTGAATTGTCTTTTGCTCCGGGGCTGCTGTCTGGTCAGGTTCGAAGAAGGCTCTCGTAGAGTTCGAGCCGGTCGGGCAGTTCCGGTGGTTCAATACATCAATCATCAATGGGGTCTTGTGTTCACCAGCGCGTCTGTGGTGATGCGATGCCCCCTCTTTCTATCTATATGCTCATGCTATGCGACACCACTTGGCCGTTGCTGATGCGTTTTACATTGATTCTGCAGCCTCTCACCAGATTTCCTTGCGCAAGAAACGGGATAGCCAGGTCATCCACAGGCAAAGGGTGCTGTGTGCTCCGCAGCTGGTGACTTCGCCTTGAGAAACCTCGATGCAGAGCGCGCGTCAGTCCTGATTCCCAAGGGCTCGCCAACAGCCAGACTCCTCTCCGATATGAACTTCCTTCCGGTAGCTGTTGTCTTACTGAACAGGGTGCTGCCGCATCCGGGTAGCGAGGCACGTCAAGAAAAATGATGAGGAGAGTGCTGGATGAGGAGAAGACTGACGAAGAGAGTCGATGGTGAGCTGCGCAAGACGAAAGGAAGCTTGGCAGGAGCGGGCCTTATGGTCTGGGGCATCAGTGTCGGGTTGGCGCTGATGAGTATGCAGGCACCGGCTTTAGTCACTGGCCATCTGGAGGCGGTGACCCCTCGGGATGTAGCCTATGAGTTGGTCGAAAAGTTGGGTTATACACAGTCCGGTCCCTGCGCCGTTATTCCTGTGAAAAAAGAGGGCAACAGGGTGTTGTACGGTCGTTTTTTCAGGGCGGAGTGTCAGGGAACAAAACTGTTTCTGAAATTCCATGACAAGCCTGTTGCTCAGGCGTTTCTCCCTGCGATCTCGTTGCTGGAGAGCTCGCCGTTACTTTCTGCTTCTATTCTGCAACCCATCGCCGAGTTTTCTTTCAGAAGAGAAGGAAGAGATCCAGATACTCAATGGTACTGCAGTGCTTACCCATGGGTTCCGGGTGACACCTTACGAGATGTGCTGAACAAGATGCATCAGCCCGAACAGGAGGCAGAATATCTGACAGGGATTTATCGCCAACTGGGCCGGCTGCTCGGAGAAATGGGTGGTGCCGGCTTGGTCGATGCAGACAAGCCTCTGGAGGAAATGCAGTCGCGCTTGATCCATAGCGATGTGCACGTCGATAACCTGAAAATTACGCCGGACAACAGAGTTGTTATTTTGGATATAGACAGTTTTACCGGCCTGGAAAAGCCATTGCCTGTTCAGAAGGGTTTTTTTGAGGGTTTTCTCCAATTGATCGTTTGGGCTGGGGACCATGATTTCTTTGCCGACACGCCCCGCTCTTCTGCTTGGCTGAGGGTGCTGCCGGCTTTTGCTGAGGCACTGCTGACTTCCTACTGCCAGACTCTCGTGGGGAAAGACAAGGCGACGGCTTGTGTATCTCAGATAGCAGAGATGGCAGCTGGGCAGGTCTTGATAAGTCACAACCATAGCAGACGCTATCTGCCAGAGGTTGAACCCGTTGTCAGCAATGAAGAAATGAAGCGCCGCGTGGATATGGTGTTTGGCCCATTACGTTGAGCCTTTTCTTGAGTGCCGGTTGCTGTCCGGTCCGGTTTGAAGAGCGCCTTTGTAGCGTTCGAGCCGGTTGGACAGACCCGGTTGTTCAGTGACATCAATCATCAGTGCGTCCCTTGCGCTGCGGTTTCTGCTCTCCTCTCTCTTGCAAGCCATGCAACCTGAACCAGCCGTTGCTGATGCTTGTCAGCGCGTCTGTTTACTCTCCCACCAATTTTTTTCCGAATAAACGGGGGAGGCTGACATGCAACGCGTGCAGCAGCATGTGCTTGGAAGCTGATGACTTCGCCTTGAGAAATCTGATGCAAAGCGCACGTCAATCCTGATTCCCAAGGGCTCGCCAACAGCCAGATTTCTCTCCGACATGAACTTTCTTCCGGTGGTTGTTGTCTGACTGGGCGGAGCTTTGCCACGCCTGGGGGGCGACGCACGTCAAGAACACTGATGAGGAGAGTGCTGGATGAGGAGAAGACTGACGACGAGAGTCGATGATGAAACGCGCAAGACGACAGGAAGCTTGGCAAGAGCGAGCCTTGTGGTCTGGGTCGTGAGTGTCGGGTTGGCGCTGATGAGTATGCAGGCACCGGCTTTGATTACTGGCCAGCTGGAGGCAGTGACCCCTCAGGATGCAGCCTATGAGTTGGTCAAGAAGTTGGGTTATACACAGTCCGGTCTCTGCGCCCTTGTCGCTTTGCACGAAGAGGACGAGAAGTTTTCCCGGGGTTATTTTTTCAAGGCGGAGTGTGACGGCAAAGAACTGTTTCTGAAATTCTCCATTAAGCCTGTTGCTCAGGCGTTCCTCCCGGCGGTGTCCTTGCTGGAGAGTTCGCCGTTACTGTCTGCGTCTATTGTGCAACCCCTCGCTGAGTTTTCTTTCTGGAGAGAAGGAACAGATCCAGATACCAAAGAGTACTGCAGCGTTTACCCATGGGTTCCGGGTGACACCTTACAAGATGTGCTGAACAAGGTGCGTAAGCCCGAACAGGAGGCAGAATATCTGACAGGGATCCATCGCCAACTGGGCAGTCTGCTCGGTGAAATGGATGGAGCCGGGTTGGTCGATGCAGACAAGCCTCTGAAGGAAATGCAGTCGCGTTTGATCCATAAGGATGTACACAGCGGTAATCTGAAAATTACGCCGGACAACAGAATTGTCATTCTGGATATAGACAGTTTTATCGCCTTGGAAAAGCCATGGCCTGTTCAGGGTTTTTTTCTTGATAATTTTCTCAAATTAATCATTTGGTTTGAGGGCTATGATTTCTTTACCAACACGCCGCGCTCTTCTGCTTGGCTGAGGGTGCTGCCGGGTTTTGCTGAGGCACTGCTGACTTCCTACTGCCAGAATCTCCTGGGGAAAGAGAAGGCGGCGACTTGTACCGACTCGCCCCTCTATTCTGCGCGGTTGAGGGTGCCGCTGGCTTTTGTTGCGACACCGCTGACTTCTTGCTGCCCGGCTTTCGCGGAGCAAGACAAAGTGGCGGCTTGTGTATCTCAGATAGCAGAGGAAGCGGCTGAGATTGTCTGGATGTCGCACGACGTGTACCTGCAGAATGAAGAGATGGGCCTTGTGGTCAGCAAAGAAGAAATGGAGCGCCGCATGGAGATGGTGTTCGGCCCGTTGCGTTGAGCCTTTTCTTGAGTGCCGGTTGCTGTCCGATCCGGTTTGAAGAACGCCTTTGTAGCGTTCTAGCTGGCTGGACAGTTCCGGTTGATCAATGACATCAACCATCAATGAGGCCTTGTCCTGATCAACGCGTCCCTTGTGATGCGGTTCCCTCTCCCCCCTCTCTCTTGCAAGCCATGCAACCTGAGCCAGCCGTTGCTGATACTTTTCACCGCGCTGCTGCACCTTCTCACCGCGCTGCTGCACCTTCTCACCGCGCTGCTGCACCTTCTCACCGCGCTGCTGCACCTTCTCACCGGATTTTTATGCAGCAGAAACGGGCAAGCTTGCTGAATCACCTGACAGGAAAGGAAAAGGGTGCACCAGGCTGCCGTATGTGTTCAGTAGCCGAGGACTGACTTCTTCCGATGCAGGGGCAGGTCAACCCGAATTGATACGGACCGTCTGACAGCCAGCTTTCTCTCCGACAGGAACCTTCTTTCGGTAGCTGTGTCCTACCGCACAGGGTGCTGCTGCGTTTGCGTTGGTGCGCGACCTTTCTTGGGTAACAGACTCTTGTTCGATCAGGTTTGCCCGGTGCCCGTCTTTGTGCGGCGCGAGTCGCTCGGTATTGCCGTGCTTTCCCATCAACTGATCAGGTCGCAAGGCCTGGTGCAGAGCACAGATCACTTCAATTCGACACTGCATGGCTGAGAGGCATCTGACTTTGTGGCTGTTTGAACTGGCATCCAGCATCTGTTGTCCAAGCTGGTATAGGGCAGTGGCCGGCGCGTAATGCGTTTGCCGGGCAACTTGCGTCACGCGTACTGACAAGGAGGTCAAGGTTATGGACAAGACAACACAAAACCCTGCAAGGAAAAGCCTGATGAGCTGGGGGGCGTTGCTTGGCCTGGCCCTGATGACGATGCAGGCACCGGCTTCGACTTTGATCACTGGCCAACTGGCAGCAGGGACCCAGCGGGGTGCCGTCCATGAGCTGGTTGAGAAACTGGGGTACACAGAGTCCGGCCCTTGCACTGTCGTGTCCCTGAACGAAGAGGACAAAGAGTTTATCAAGGAGGGTTTTTTCAGGGCTGAGTGTGACGGCACCAAACTGTTTCTGAAGTTTGACGATGTGCCAGCTGCTCAGGCATTCGTTTCCACCTTGCCGTTGCTGGAGAGCTCGCCGCTATTGTCAACTTCTGTGCTGAAGCCGATCGCCGAGTTTTCGTTCAGGAGAGAAGGGCGAAGGCGGAATACCGAAGAGTACTGCAGCGCGTACCCATGGATTGCGGGTGATACATTGCAGGATGTGATGCGCAAGGTGCACCAGCCCGAGCAGGAAACGGCGTATCTGACAGACCTTTATCGCCAATTGGGCGAGATCATCGGTGAAATGCACGCTATCGGCCTGGTCGATGCAGACCAGCCCCTGCAGGACATGCAGACGCGTTTGCTCCACAAGGATATGCACAGCCGCAATGTAAAAATCACGCCGGACAACCGCATTGCCATTATCGACATAGACAGCTTTACAGCTCCCGAACAGCCGCAGCCTGTCCTTGCGTTTGCTGTCGACAATTTTAACGCGCTGGTCCTTCTGGCGGACAGAGAGGGCTTTTTGTTCAGCTCGCCCACGAATGATGCCTGGCTGCCGGTGCTGCCGGGTTTTGGTGAAGCCATGCTGACCGCTTACTGCCAGACTCTCGTGGGACAAGACGAGGCGGCAGCCTGTGTGTCCCAGATTGCGGAGAAGGTGGCCGAGAGAGTCGAGACGGCGCACAAAAGCGTCACGGAATATATAACAACAGCAATGGCAAAGGTAAAAGAAGGGGAGGAGCCACCTTTGGACAAGAAACAGGTAGACGCATTTGTTAACGAACAAGAAATGTATCGTCGCCTGGACATGGTGCTTGGCCCACTGCGTTGAACTTGTATCTTGAGTAACAGGTGCTCTCCGGTCCGGTTCGCGTCACGCGTTTGTGTGGCTCGAACGGATCGGACAGTGCCTGTTTTTCCATGACAGCCCTCACCACTGATCCCCCTTCTGTGCTCGTGGATCCCTTCTTTAGTCGATCAACCCTCTGATCAGTCTGAACTGCATTGAGCATCTGGTGTCCAACCTTGTATGGGGCTTTGGTCAGCGTGTGGTGCGTTTGCCGGGCAATCTGGATCCTGAGGACAAGGAGTCAATGCTATGAAAAAGACTACACAAAAGCTTGCAAAAACAGGCCTGAGGAGCTGGGGGGCAGTGCTTGGGCTGAGTCTGATGACTATGCAGGCACCGGCTTCGACTTTGATCACTGGCCAATTGGAGGCCGGAACCCCTCGGGATGCCGTCCATGAGCTGATTGAAAAGCTGGGGTACACAGAGTCCGGTGCCTGCACCCTGGTGTCCCTGGAAGAAGAGGACGGGAAATTTGCCAGGGGGGTTTTTTACAGGGCTGAGTGTGACAGCGAAAAACTGTTTCTGAAATTCGACAGCCAGGCTGTTGCTGAGGCGTTTCGCCCGGTGGTGTCATTGTTGGAGAGCTCGCCGCTATTGTCGCGTTCTGTTCTGAAGCCGATCGCCGAGTTTTCTTTCAGGATAGAAGGGCGAGCGTCAGATCCCGAAGCTTACTGCGGCGCCTACCCGTGGATTGCGGGTGATACCCTGGAGGATTTGGTGGCCAAGGTGCATGAGCCCGGGCAAGAGGTAGAACATCTCCAAGGCCTTTATCGCCAGCTGGGCGGGATTATCGGTGAAATGCATCGTGTCGGCCTGGTCGATGCAGACCAGCCCCTGCAGAAAATGCAGTCGCGTTTGGTCCATAGGGATCTGCACGGCGGTAATGTGAAAGTAACGCCGGACAACAGAATTGTCATTGTCGACCTGGACAGCTTTACAGCGCCAGAAAGGCCGCAGCCTGTTCTTGAGGTTGTTGTCGAGGATGTTATCGAGCTGGTCAATATGGTTGGGGGAGAGGTTTTTTTGTCCAACTCCCCCAGCGTTTCTGCCTGGCTGCCGGTGCTGTCGGGTGTTGCTGAGGCCATGCTGACCTCCTACTGCCAGACTCTCGTGGGAAAAGACAAGACGGCGCCTTGTGTGTCCCAGATAGCGGAGCAGGTGCCTGAGGCAATCGAGATGGGGTACCCATGGTACCAGCCGGTCATAGATTTTGTATGGAGACTAATGGGGGAAGGAGAGGAGGAGCAACTTGATGACGAGCAATGGATTGAATCAGTTGCCAGCGAACAAGAAATAAAACGCCGACTGGAAGTGGTGCTTGGCCCACTGCGTTGAACCTTTATCTTGAGTAATGGGTGCTCTCCGGTCAGGTTCGTGTCACGCGCCTGTGTGGTCCGAATGGGTCGGACGGTGCCTTTTTTCCATGACAGCCCTCACTGCCGATCCCCCTCTGCGTTCGTGGAGCCCTTCTCTATTCGATCAACCCTCTGGTCAGTCTGAACTGGCATTGAGCATCTGGTGTCCAACTTGGTATAGGGCTTGGGCCAGCGTGTGGTGCGTTTGCCGGGCAACCTGGATCCTGCGTAGTGACAAGGAGTCAATGCTATGAAGAAGACAACACAAAAGCCTGCAAAAACAGGCCTGAGGAGTTGGGGGGCAGTGCTTGGGCTGAGTCTGATGACTATGCAGGCACCGGCTTCGACTTTGATTACTGGCCAATTGGAGGCCGGAACCCCTCGGGATGTCGTCCATGAGCTGGTTGAAAAGCTGGGGTACACAGAGTCCGGCCCCTGCACCCTGGTGTCCCTGGAAAGAGAGGACGAGAAATTTGCCAGGGAGGTTTTTTTCAGGGCTGAGTGTGACAGCGAAAAACTGTTTCTGAAATTCGACAGCTGGGGTGTTGCTCAGGCGTTTCGCCCGGTGGTGTCATTGCTGGAGAGCTCGCCGCTATTGTCGCGCTCTGTTCTGAAGCCGATCGCCGAGTTTTCTTTCAGAAGAGAAGGGCGAGAGTCAGATCCCGAAGATTATTGCGGCGCCTACCCGTGGATTGCGGGTGATACCCTGGAGGATTTGGTGGGCAAGGTGCATCAGCCCGAGCAGGAGGCAGAGTATCTTGAAGGTCTTTATCGTCAGGTAGGCGAGGTTATCGGTGAAATGCATCGTATCGGCTTGGTCGATGCAGACCAGCCCTTGCCGGAAATGCAGTCAGGTTTGGTTCACAGGGACCTGCACGGCGGCAATGTGAAAATAACGCCGGATAATAGAATTGTCGTTCTCGACATAGACAGCTTTGTCGTTCCAGAAAAGCCGCAGCCTGTCCTGGAGTTTGTTCTCGATGATGTTATCAATCTGGTCGTTATGGTTGAGAGAAATAATTTTTTGACCAACTCCCCCAGAGTTTCTGCCTGGCTGTCGGTGCTGCCGGGTGTTGCTGAAGCCATGCTGACCTCCTACTGCCAGACTCTCGTGGGAAAAGACAAGGCGGCGGTTTGTGTGTCCCGGATAGCGGAGCAGCTGCCTGAGAGAATCGAGATGGAGTACCAAAATGCCGTGAATTTCTTGAGGGAAAGAATGGAGGAAGGCAAGGCGGAAGGAACGGAGGAGCAACTTGATGACGAGCAATGGATTGAATCAGTTGCCAGCGAACAAGAAATAAAATGCCGACTGGAAGTGGTGCTTGGGCTACTGCGTTGAACTTTTATCTTGAGTCATGGGCGCTCTTTGGTCAGGTTCGTGTCACGCGCTTGTGTGGCACAAACGGGTCGGACGGCGCCCGTTTTCCGTGACACCTCTGAGCACCCATCAGCCAGCCTCTGCTCTCATCGGAACCCCTCTTGATTCGATCAACATCTCTGATCAGCCTGAACTTCCATCAGTAGCCTGCTGTCTTACATAGTGGGGACCTTTTCACTGTGGAAGGGGGACTTTTCAATAGTATTTTCAAGGAGGTAGAAACCGATGAAAAAGACAACAAGACAGTTTACGAAAGTAAATCTTATGAGCTGGGCGGCCGTTATTGGCCTGGGCCTGATGAGTATGCAGGCACCCGCCTTTGCCTCCGTCCAGCCGGTTGCCGCAGATTCGGATGTGTTAGCGACAGAGCTGGAAGAAGCGATAACTCTGACTGGCAAACTGGTCGGTGCACAAACGGGGGAGTGCAGGTCTGTTCCCCTGGATGATGGGGCTGGCCAAGGCGTCAGTTTCAAGGTGGAGTGTCCAGGCGGGACGCTTCGCCTTGAGCGCCAGTTGAAATCTCGTGCCAATGCTTATTCGTATATTCGTCACCTGCTGACGCACGAGCTGCCACCGGGGTTCTCTTCTGTGGTTCTGCAACCCATTGCCGAGCTCAAGCGGGAAGCAGAAGGTGACAGAAAGATCCCGAGTGTCTACACAGTTCATCCGTGGATAGAAGACCCGACTCTGGATGATCTGTTGAAGACGATGGCGCAATCTGGATTTGATCCTGAACGCCTGCAATCCATTTATAGCCAGATTGGCACTCTTTTAGGCATCATGCACAGCGTTGATGCGTTCTATGCCAATGATTCTGGTGTGCCTACGCACGCAAACATGATGTACAGCCAGCTGAGTGGGAAGACACTGAGAGTTATGGCGCAAGACAAGGTTGTCATGCAGGAAACAGACAACTTTTTCCTGCATCCAAAGGACAGACCAAAGTCTGTGCATGGCTATCTGCGTGATGATTTGCCGGGTCTTCTCCGGCTGGACAATGAGTTCTTGCGCAACTCGCCGGTTTCTTCGGCCTGGCTGGCGGTGCTGCCTGGCATCACAGAAGCACTGGTGACTTCTTACTGCCAGGCGCTCGTAAGCGAAGACAGGGCAGCAGCTTGTGCGTATCAAGTCGCACGGACTCTGGATGATGAGGCGAGAAATCTATACAGGTGGAACTATTCCCCAGAAAACATTGGACGCCAGGAGCTGGCGAGCCGACTGGAGGCCGTGTTCGGGCAGTATCTCGGCATTTCCTTCTGAATCACAGCCGCTGTCTGATCGGGTCTGGAGTGCGCGCCTGTGCGCTCCGCCGGTCGGACATTGAGCTTTTCCCGTGACAGCAATCATCAATCATCAGTGATCCCTTGTGCCTCGAGTCGCTACTGCGGTGCTTGCCCATCACCTGGCTGAGTGGCAGCTGACTGTCCGGCAACCTGAACTTTCATACGCATCTGTTGTCCACCCCCGTGCGCGCTTGGCTGGCGTGTGGCACGCCGGCCGGGGAACGTGCATCCAGAATACGGGAAAGAGGTTAAGGCGGTGGACAAGACAAGAGCAAAGCCTGCAAGAACAGGCTTGGTGAGCTGGGGGGCCTTGTTGGGGCTGAGCCTGATGAGCATGCAGGCACCGGCTTTGGTTACGGGGCATCTGGAGAGCGGATCTCAGCTGGAGGCTGTCCAGGAGCTGGTTGAAAAGCTGGGTTATACAGAGTCCGGCCCCTCCTGCCTCTTTTATCTTCTGCATGGTCCGGGAGGCCACAAGTGGGGCTTCGTTGCGCTTTACAGGGCGGAGTGCCACGGGGAAAAACTGTTTCTGAAATTCGCTGACCAGCCTGCTGCTCAGGCGTTCCTCCCTGCGATCAGGTTGCTGGAGAGCTCACCGTTACTGTCTACTTCTATTCTGCAACCCATCGCCGAGTTTTCTGTCGGGATACAAAGGGGAGGTTCAAGGCCAGATCGCCAAGTGTACTGCAGTGCTTACCCGTGGATTCCAGGTGACACCTTGCTGGATGTGCTGCACAAGCTGCGTGAGCCGGAACAGGAGGCAGAATATCTGACGGGGATCTATCGCCAACTGGGCAGGCTGCTCGGTGAAATGCATGGTGCCGGATTGGTTGATGCAGACAAGCCTCTGGAGGAAATGCAGTCGCGCTTGATTCATAGAGATATAGGCAGCATTAACCTGAAAATCACGCCGGACAACAGGATTGTCATTTTGGATATAGATAGTTTTACAGATCCAGAAGCACCACTGTCTGTCAAGCTGCAACCGCTGTCTGTCAAGTGGTTTGCTGTCAAGGATTTTATGTGGTTGGTTATTTGGCCCGAGCCAGAACATAATTTCTTGATCGATTCGCCCATCGTTTCTGCTTGGCTGAGGGTGCTGCCGGGTATTGCTGAGGCTCTGCTGAGCTCCTATTGTCAGGCTCTCGTGGGGCAAGACAAAGCGGCGGCTTGTGTGTCTGAGATAGCAGAGCACGCGGCTTGGATAGTCGGGGGATCGCACGAAGCCAACATGCGGAATGCGAGGCAGAAAGAGAGTCAACCCTTTGTCAGCAGAGAAGAAATGGCGTGCCGGCTGGAAATGGTGTTTGGCCCACTGCGTTAAACCTTTTGTTGAGTAACAACCGCTGTCAGATCAGGTTCGAAGTACACGCTTGTGCGCTTCGAGCCGCCCGGACGCTGCTTGTGGTCAATGACAGCCTTGCGCAGCCATCAGCCAACCGCTGTGCTCATTGGAGCCTCTCCTTTATCCATCCCGGCCTCCCAGATTACCCATCCAGCCTCTCTGATCAGTCCGAACTCCCATCAAACCTCTGTTGTCCAACACATAAGGGCCTTGCCCGGTGTGCAGTGAGCCTGCCGACGAGCCAGGGGCAGAAATGGCGACAAGGAGGTGGACAGGATGGACAAGCAAAGACGAAAGTCCGTAGCGACAGGCTTGATGGGCTGGGTGACTGTGCTCTGGCTGAGCTTGATGAGCGTGCCGGCATCGGCTTTGATCACTGGCCAGCTGGAGAAGGGCACCCCTCGGGATGCGGCTTGGGAGCTGGTGGAAAAGCTGGGTTATCAGTCCGCCTCCTGCGACCTTG
>MKWU01000543.1_pt1 | contig 71529 bp, 67 predicted proteins | sample 809101 | NCBI WGS metagenome assembly MKWU01 (sample SAMN05860141, study PRJNA318959) | sponge metagenome | host: Aplysina aerophoba | place: Slovenia: Piran, Adriatic Sea, Gulf of Piran | collected 2013-05-07
CGCCTGCGCTTGCCTCAAGTCACGGATGAGGGGCAGCACCGCCGCGTCGTGCTGCCGGATCGCCGGGTGCCGATCGGCCCGGCTGGCGGCCGGTCCGGCGGGGGCCAGGGGGCGCCCCGCCGGCCGCACCCCGGCCCGCGCCCGCCCCCCGCCCCTCGCCCCGCCTGCGTTCCCGCGCCTCGCGCTGCTCTGCAGCGCGCCTCTTCGCCCGCGCCTTCCGGTTCGCCATCCGCGCTACGCCCGCGCGGCCGATCACATGCGCGCGTCCGGGAACCGGATCTGCGGCGCCGGGTCGACCTCCAGGGTGTTCCGCGCCTGCTGCACGCCCTGCGCCTCCTCCCGGAAGGCCGCCATGTAGTCGGCGGCGGTGCCGGCGGAGACGCCGTGGAGGAATGCCGCGGCGACGACGGCGTCGGCCACGCCCTGCGCATCGAGATCGATGCGGCCCGAGGCATCGAGCAGCCGCACCGCCTGGCCCGCCTCGCCGGTCTTGCGCCAGGCCTCGACGGCGGCGACGAACTGGCGCGCCTCCCGCGCCGGCGCCGGACGGGCGCTCTCCCCGGCCGCCGGCCCGCTCACCGCCGCCCGCAGTGCCGGCGCGGCGTTCCGCGCCGGCAGAACCAGGTACGGCGCCGTATCCACCCGGTACCCCGGCACCAGCGCCTGGACATGCTCCGCCGCCCGCGTCGCGTCGCGGGCACAGCGGAAGATCGCAAGGTCGTCGGACCGGAGCAGCCGGCACCAGACCTCCACATCGCCGCCCGCAGGGACCGGCGCTGACGGCGGCAGGCGAAGGTCGGCGGCGAGAAGCGCCGCGCCGATCTCGACGGTGAGCGTTTCCTCGGCATCCTCGCCCCTGCGGTTCAGCTGCGCCGGTTCGCCGGACCACCGCAGCAGGCGCCGGCAGGAGACAAGGGGATGCTCGTGCTCGTACCATGTCGCCCTGCCGCCACTCTCGACCACCACGCCGTCCCCGGTCATCGCCAGGTCGTACCACCCATCTCCCTCTTCGACCATCTCCCGGACTCCGCCCCACCGCCGCGAGCCGGTCTCGCGGTCCCAATACCTCTCCTCGTCATCTGGCGCATGGCGCTGCCCCGCGCCCGTCACGCAATCCGCGGGAATCCCCGCTGCCTCGACCAGTGCGCCCAGATGCGCCTCCGGCTCACCCGCCGCGTCACGCCCCGCCGCGCCGGAGAATTGCTCCGACAGCCCCTCGACCGCCTCGGCGTTCCAGACGGCGCAGCGCCGCCAGACACGCGCCACGCGGCTCTCGATGTCGCCGGTCGCCGGTGACGGCGACGACACCAGCCGCCGCCCGCCGTACCAGGCGAACACAGGAGCCGCGCCCTCCGGAACCCGTCCGCCGAGCGTTTCGATGACGGGACGCGACAGCCAGACCGGCGAAGAGTGGCCGCGCTCCCGGGCGGCCGACCACTGGGCCAGAACGCTGACGCCGCCGTAGGGCTGGCCGGTGTACCGGACCGGTCGCCCGGAGGCGGCCGGCGCCCAGGGGTTCTCTCCCCGTTCGAGCCGCGCCGCAACATCGGCGCTGAATTCGCGGTAGAGATCGTGGACGGCCATTCTCCTGTCCTCCTGTCTTCCTGGTGTTGTCAGAAACTCACCCCGCGGCGCCCGGCGTCGATCCGCCATCCGGCCGGCTGCGCCGCCTCGAGGCCGCGCCCGGCCTCCTCGCGGAACTCCCGCAGCCAGGCATCCGCCTCAACCTGCCCGCCGGACCGCGCGGCCGCGCCCTGCAGGATCGCCGCCGCCTCGATCGCGGTGGCGACGCCCGGCACCGCGAGGTCGATCCTGCCGGCTTCGTCGAGCAGCCTCCTTGCCTCGGTCTCGCCGCGGCCGCCGGCCCGCCAGGCCTCGGCGTCGGCCACGAACCGCCTCGCGGACTGCGCCGCCCGGGCGGCCGGCGGCGCCCGGAAGAGTTCGCCCTGCACGGCGTTCGGATCGACGCCCCGCACCCGCCCCGGCGCGGCGGCGCCCTCGTCGAGCGGCAGTGACGGCTGCACGGCCTCGACTGCCGGCGCCAGATCCCCGCCGTCTTCGATGCCGGCCTGGAGATCCGCCGTCACCGCCCGGGCCCGCTCGCGCAGCCAGGCGACGGCCTTCGACGCGTGGCTGGCCGCCCGGAAGATCGCCTTGTTGTCGTCCTCGAGAACGCGCAGCCAGGCGCCGATGTAGTCGGCATGGTCTTCCCTGACCGCCGGCGCGATTCCGAGTTCCGCCGAGAGGAAGGCGGAACCGATTTCGGCGACCAGCTCCTCCTTCGCGTACGGCACCTGGTAACTGCCCCTGAACTTGCGGTCGAGACGGCTGGCGTGCCGCGTCCAGTGGACCGATTCGTGGGCCAGCGTCGTGTAGTAGGCCTCGGCATCGTGGAAGAGCTCGTAGCGCGGCATCTGGATGTAGTCGTCGGCGAGCACGTAGTAGGCCTCGTCGCCGCCATGGCGGATGTCGATGCCGAGGCCGCGGAAGAAGCCGTCGAGGCCGTCGCGCCGCCTGTCCCTGTTGATCGGATGAATCTCCGCATAGGAGCGGTGCCAGCGCTCGCCGAGACCGTCGATCTGTTCCACGTTGAAGACGGTGAAGGTCTTCAGGAAGCCGTAAACGCGCCGCTCCTCGGCGCCGGTCTCGGGATCCCGCTCGACCGTCTCGTCGCGGCCGCCATAGACGACCTGCTGGCCCTTCTCGCCCTTCCGCACCTGGCCGCCGTGGCGCTTTGCCTGCTTGAACGTCATCCAGGTCGGCCTGGCGTAGCCCTTCGCCGCCGCCGCGGTCCACAGGACAAGAACGTTGATGCCGCTGTAGGGCGCCCCGGTGTCGCGCAGGGGCAGGCCGGCGCCGGCGTGGGCGCCGCCGGCCCCGGAGTCCCAGGGTCGCGCCCACGGCCGGATGCCGTCCCGCAGCTGCGCCAGGATCGTCTCGGTGACCTCGGCGTGGATGTCGCGCCGGGGGCGCCGCTCACGCCGTGCCACCGCGCCCTTCCCTGATGTCCCGCTCGCGGTTGATCAGCGCCATGACCTCTTCCGAGTACTCGGTCACGACGAGGTCGGCGATCTCCGCCACCTCGCTGTCGATGTGGATCCGGTCCATGTGCCACCAGGCCCTCACCCACCCGTTCGGCAGGAGTTCCGTCACCTCGCCCCAGTCGTCCACCGACTGGCCGTCGTCGCCACCCCATATCTCGACCCTGGTGCCGACCGTCACCTCGCCGAAACCGGGTATCTCGTAGTCTGATGCCATGTGCGCCTCCTTTTCCATGAGGGTCATCGATAACCGTAGCCGACTCCGCCGCCGCGGGTCATCCGCTCGCCGCTCTTCAGGGCATCGCCGATCTCGCTCGATGCGAGATGGAGGAAGTACCGGCCCCTGGCCTCCACCGAACTCACACCCTCCGTCCGGCGCGCCGTCTCCGGCGAGCGCATCACGTGGCCGCCGAGTTCGGCCATCACCGCCCGCTCCCAGGGCGCGTCATCCGCCGCCAGCAGCGCGAGGACATCCGCCCGCACCTTGCCGGCCCGCTCCGTCCAGCCCCGCCAGGCCGCCGGCGCCGCGTCCGCCCGAACATCGCGTCTCTCGCGCATGAGCTCGGTCACTGCGGCCGTCACGCCGCGGGCCAGGCGCATGGCATCTTGCGCCCGGCCGGCCTCCTCGCTGAATTCCTCGATCCGACGCCGGCTCTCGCCGCCGGCCAGGCCAGGGGGCCAGGCGGCCAGGGCCGCTCGCGCCCGCTCCAGGTCCGCGCCCATCCTGTCGATGTCGGCCGCATCCCACCCTCCGATCGCGGCCCTGGCGCGCCACACGTCGGCGCGCCCCTCGAGGTGGCTGATCTCGTCCGCCGTGACATCCGCCCGCCTCGCCCCGACGCCTGCCTCATCGCTCTCGCCCGTCTCGCCGGCCAGGGGGCCGAGCCGGCGCTGAAGCGCCGCCCGGTCCGCCACCAGGTCGTCGTTCACGTCCCTCGCCATGACGATCCGCGAGACCCGCACATCGCTCCCGGCGTAGCGTTCCTGCAGGGCCGTCCAGGCCTTCTCGCCACCGCCGCCGGCGTCCTGCAGAAGCACCACCTCGCGGGCCTCGGGCGACAGTTCGACGCGGTGCACGCGCATCGCGCCGGCCGAGGCCACGACGGCGAGATCGGCGAGCGCGCCCGGCGGCAGCGCCTCGATGGCCGCCACCGCGTCCTCGAACCCTTCGGTCATGACGACGCGCCGCGCCTTCCGGTTGCCGAACCACACGCCACCCTTGCCCTGGGGACCGAGGCCGCGCTTGGCGCCGCCATCGATCTCCGCCTTGCCGCCGTCCCGGTCCAGGAAGACCCGCTGGATGGCCTCGAACCGCCCGTCGTGGGTCTCGATCGCGGCGACGATAGCCGGGAACGTCTTCAGTTCGCCGTCGATCCAGGTCCTCGCCTCCTTCATCCACCGCAGACCCTTCGCGTTTGCCGGATCGAGCCCGCGCCGGCGCAGATAGAGCGCCGCAGGGTTCGTCTCCCCGGCCCGCAGGGTCAGCGCCGCCGCCCAGTTGTTGAGCGCGGATCGCCGGTTCTTCTGCGCGTTCTCCCCGATCTCGCGCGCCACGTCCCGGGCGCGTTCAGCCTGCGGCCGCCGGACGCCCACCGCGCCGGACGCCATGCCGCCCCCAAGGAACGCCCTCGCCTCCTTCAGCGCCTCGCCGATATCCGGCAGACCCCTCGCATGCATGATGACGTGGAGGAGGTCTCCGTGCTCGTCCGTCGCCCCGTCGTGCCACTGACCTTGCAGGGGTCCGGAGAGGTTGACCCACATCGACTTGCCGGGCGTCCCCTTGACATCGCCGATCACCCACCGGCCGCTCGAGAGCCGGCCCGCCGGCAGGTAGGTCTGGCAGACCTCCAGGGCCCGCCCGGCGAGCACCGCCGCCACCTCGGCGGCCTGGGGCAGCCGCGGCGTCACGGGGATGCGATCCGGATCCCGCCGCGCCCTTTCCGGCGCCCGGCTGGCGGGCCTTGCGGCCGCCGCCCGCGGCGGCGGGGCCGTCTCTTCCTTCGGCCGCGCCTGCGCCGGCGGTGGCGCAACCCCCGGCGGCGCCGCCCCGCCCCGGGCCGGGGGGAGCCATGCCTCGACGCCGACCAGCGCGCCGCGCCTCGCGAGGTCGCGCTGGACGATGCGCAGCGTCTCGTCGTGCCAGATCCTGCCGGCATCGGCCTCGACCGCCGCGATCGCCTGCAGGATGGCCTGCCAGCGGCCGCTGCCGGGGTTCGCGCGGATCTCGTCCATGCCCGCGGCGATCTCGCCGGCAGACTCCCAGGCGCGCAACGCCCTGGGATAGTCGTCGACGAACCGCTCGACGCCGGGCCGGCCCTCGCCGCCCGGCCAGCTTTCCAGCGCCTCGCGCGCCCGGGCGTGCAGCGCATCGAGACGCTCCCTGCCCTCGGGTATCCAGCGGAACCGGTCCCTGGCCTGCGCCTCGCAGGCCTCCACCAGCAGCTGCTGCTCGATGTGGCCCGGCACCTGAATGTCGCCGCCTGCAGTCGCCATGCCGCCTCCCTGCTCCGCCGTCTCGCCGCCGGTCCCGGTCGGCACAGCGTCTGCGGAACTTCCCTGTGCGTTTCTGCCGGCCTGCCGGACCCAGGCGTCGAGCTCGTCGACGCCCTCGCGGAAATTGACCACGTCCTGGACGGCGACGTCCCCCGCCTCGCGCCACAGCGCCTCGTAGCGGCCGGGCTTCGCCACGAAGGGCGCCATCCGCCCCGCGAGATCGCGCTGCCGGCCGGCATGGGCGCGGAACGCGCCGACCAGCGCGGCGGAGCCGCCGCCTGCCGCCGCCCACGTCTGCGTCAGGGCGTCGTACTCGTCATCGAGTTCGCGCATCTCTTCGCCGAGGCCGGCAACGGTCGCGCCGAAGCGCCAGCGGTCGGTGGCGTTTCGGATCGCCCTCCCGACGCCACCCAGCGTGCCCAGCCGGTTGTCGTTGGCGGCAAGCCACCCTGGCGCTCCCTTGCCGCCCGGGTAGGTCGCCTCGACCCTGTCGGCCAGTTCGGGCGACATGAAGTCGTGCGCCGCCTCCTTGTAGCCGTCCCGCGACCAGGCCTGGGCGAGATGATCAGCGACCTCGTCGTCGCCCACCGGGTTCCCCTGTTCGTCCTCGGGCTTCCTTGCCGCCACCGCGAGAGCGACAGGCTCGCGGTTGACGTAGACCTCGAGGTGCTCGCGGTGGCGCGTGAGCGCCGGGTAGATTGTCGGGCGCGCCGCGCGGTCGTCGGCGAGCACGAACGCGGCGTCGACCGTGCGGCCCTGGGAGGACGCCACGGTCATCGCGTAACCGTGGTCGAGCCGCACCCGGCCGAACACGTCGGTCACCTCGTCGACGAAGAACTGGACGCCGTCGCCGTATTCCGAACGCCCGGTGATCTCGACTCGTTCGCCGTCGGCGCCCTTGCCGTGCACCGTGATGTCGTCGATCTCGACGATGGTGCCGTTGAACAGGCCCTTCTCCCAGACCAGGGTGCCGATCCGCAGAAGATCGCCGCGGGCGATCTCGAGAGGCCTCACGCGGTCGTCGTCGGAGCGGGCGCCGCAGGCATGAACCACCACCCGTTCGCCGTCCCCGCCCGCAGCCTCGAGAACGCGCTCGCGCATGATGTGGCTGAGCGCCGCCACCTCGTCGTGGGTGCGCGCGATGACGGTGGCGACGCGCTCCGGATTGTCCCGCCGCCACGCCTCCCAGTCGTCCACCAGGCGCGTCAGCGTCGCCTCGAGATCCTTCCCGACGTGGAAGCGTCCGCGAACGCCGAGTGCCGCGATCGCCTCGTCGGCGCGGCCGTCCCTGATCGCCTCGGAGACGCCGATCTGCCAGGACGCGACGTCGGGCTTGTCTTCCATCGCCTCCAGCCTGGCGACCGTCCGGCGCCGCTCGCCGGCGCTCATCAGGCCCGCCCGCAGCCGCGCTGTCTCGGGATCGAGCCCATCGACGTGAGTGAGTACGTCCTCGGCGTCGGGCGTCTGGCGGCGGATCTCGTCGACGCGCACGCCGCCGACGGCCTGGCGCATCAGCCGCAGGCCGGGACCCGCCCCGATCGGCTGGTGCTGTTCCGTGTCGCCGGCCGCGATGACCTTGCAGCCGTGCTCCCGGGCCAGCCGCATCAGGTGGTAGGTCTGCCGCGTCGAGAGCATGCCCGCTTCGTCGACGACGACGACCGTCCTGTCGTCGAGTTCCATGACGCCCTTCGCAACGCGCCGCAGCAGGCGATCGACCGAATAGGGCGTGACGCCGCAGTCGTTGCCCAGCGACACGGCAGTACGCCAGGCAACGGCGGTCGCGATGACGGTGCATCCCCGCTCCTTGTAGAGGTCGACGATCGGCCGCAGGGTCGTCGTCTTTCCGGCGCCCGCCGCGCCCTCGATGATGGCGAGGTGTCCGCTGCCGGCGCCAGCGCCGTGACGGATCGCTTCCACCTGCTCGTCGGAAAGAGCGCGGCCCTCGTAGCGCATCTCCGCCAGCTTGACCTCGATGCCTTCGCCGTCGATCGCCAGGCGCGAGTCCATCGCGGCAGCCGCCGCCATCTGCCCCACCGCCGCCTCCATGTCGATCTCGCTTTGCGTCGAGAAGACGCGCGTGTGGGCGAGGCCGTAGTCGACCTCCAGCGAGGCAGGCGGCATGTCGAGCTCGACGACCTCCTCGTTGCCCAGCACCCGCTCGACGCTGGCCCGCGCCGTCGCCGGGCCCAGCGTGGCGGCTGTCGCGTTCATCGCCCGCTCGACGATGTCCGGCAGCCGGAACACCGCCTCGTGGGCGGTAATGTCGCGGGGGATCCTGTCGAGACGCTCCGTCGCCACGCCGATCTCCTCGATGGTGGCCGCCACCTCCTGGCCGGTCAGTCCCGCAACGAAGTCTTCCCTGTTCCCGATGTGGGCGGCTGCCTCGAGGTCCCACGCGACATGGCGCAGTTCGCCGCCCTGGCCGGCCACCTTCTCGCGCCGCGTCGCCTTGTTGAGCGCCGCCGCGGCGGCCGCGTTCGCGCCGGTCGCAAAGCCCATGCCCTCGGCCATGCCCTCGATCGTCCGGCGCCGCTTCGACCACTCGGCGACCAGGCTCTCCGGCATGCCCGCCACGCGGGTGAAGGCCTCGTCCTTCCCGTACCGTTCCATTCGGATCCCAAGTCGCTCCTGCAGGTTCCAGGCGAGAGCGTTCCGGTAGGTGGCGCCGGCAGCCTTCTTCCAGCGGAAGACCGGTGTCCGGTGGTGCGAGCGGACCTCGCCGTCCTCGGCCTGGGTGAGGTTGAAGACGAGGCAGTGAGTGTGGAGCTGCGGGTCGTTGTCCCGGCTCGTTCCGTGCTGGAACATGGCCCCGGCAATCTCCGCGCGCACGAGTTCGATGTCCCCGCCCTTGGGCCTCGTCCGCGTCCAGTTGCAGTGCTTTCGCACGATCTCGTCGAGGGCCGTCCGGCAGGCGGCGTTGTGCGCCTTCGCGATCTCGTCGCGCAGGTCCTTGCCTGCGATCGCCCACAGCGCCGAGACGGACTTGTCGGCCGAGAAGGTCATGTCGAGGCCCGGGCATCGCTTCTCCGAGCCGGAGTTGCACACCAGGGCCTCGCCGCTCTCGGGGTCGAATCCGTGATAGAGACGCCGGAACTCGCGGCTGTCGACCACGGCCCCGTCCTCGAGACCGAAGATGCCGCCCGGATTCCACCAGACCCCGTCCGGCTCCTCGCCGCCGGCGTAGTAGCCAGACGCGCCGCTGCCGGCCTCTCCGCGAGGCGCCTCGCCCGGAGCTCCCGCCGCCGGCGTCCCTCCGGCTTCGCCTCCACCGCCACAGGGGAAGAGTCCGCCGCCGCCTTCCCCGCCCTGGGCGGGCCGCCAGGTCTTCTGGGCCTCCAGGTAGTAGGAATCGGAGGCCATCCGGCCGACGGTGGCGACCATCTAGAGGCCCGCCCCCTTGAGGGGGTCCCCGCCGAGGCCCGCTCCTAGAGACATGGCGCGGTTCCGGCGGGCCGCAGGCCTGCGGAAGGGCTTGACTGGTGACCGTCGCCGGCCTGTTCCCGTCTGTGCCTTGTAACAGGTCGCACTTTCAGTGCACAGGTGTGAGTAAATATTTTGGTCACGTCGGTACGGTACAGCGGGAATCCACCGCCCGTCAATCGCTCCGCCGGCGGTCCGGGAAGGAGCACCACAACGGCGCCACAACGGGCCACGAACGCCGTCCCCGGTTGACGGGTGCAGTGCGCCGGTGGAAAGTGGCGGACGTTCAGCCGGAGGAGAGGCAATGTCCCGCACCTACGTCGAGAGCCATCTCGATTTGCAAGCGATCGAGGCCGATATCGCTGCCATCGCGCCGCCGACAATCACGCAGGACGAGGTCCTTGAGCGTCTGGCGCCGCAGATCGTCTCCGCCCATCGCCGAGGCGTGACGGCCGAGCAGATCAGGGACAGCCTCAAGGCACACAGGATCCAGGCCTCCGCCGCCGCCGTCACCCGCCTCATCGAGGGCAGGACGCAAGCGCCGGGGAAGACGCCGGCGAAACCCGCCACGAGGAAGACGCCCGACGCACCCGGCGGCCGGCAGCCCGATCCGCCGCCGCGCGGCTGATCCGCACACGGAGGCACCGCGTCAGCCACCGGGCAGGCGGTCGCCACGCCGCAGGCGTCACCCGCGGCATCGTGGGGACGGACCTGCTCGACCGCCACCAGGTGATGCTCGCCGCAGTGCGGGCAATCCTCCAGGACGCCATCCCGGAAAGGCCAGGTCGATCCGCAGACCGGGCAACTGTGAAAGAACGCGCTCACCCGGCCCATCCTCCCGGCCGCGTGCAGACGGCCGCGCCCGGCTGTCAAAAGGCGATGCGGTCATCGAAGACAGGCCCGGCCAGTGCGATCTCCTCGCCGCCCAGCCAGCGCGCCAGGCCCTTGCCCGGATCGGCGAGCTCGGCGACGCTCTCGTACCAGCACATCCGCCACCCGTTGGCGTCGTGGCCGGCGAACAGCATCAGGTTCAGCGGATAGGCGTCGCTGTCGGCGCAGCGCCGGAAATCGTCCCGGAAAAAGAACACCGGCTTCCTCCAGCAGGCGACGGCGTAGCCGATCTCGAACGCCACGCCCTCGTCGGGCGGGCAACCGTTGACCACGGCGAAGACGGCGTCGGCCCCGCGCACCAGGTCGACGTTGCGCTGCCCGGTACGCCACGCCCACCCGGGCGACGCGGGATCGTGGCTATGCGCACACGTGAAGGGCTCCCAGACCTCGGCGCCCAGCTCCTCGAGCGCCCACACCAGGTCCTGCAGGGGGCCGCCGGCGAGACTGGCCGAAAATCCGTATGGGTTGGCGAGATAGATCGTTCGCTTCGTCATCGTTGTCATCTCCACACCGGTCATGTCCCGGCGCACTCCAGGATGTCCCGGTGTGCCCGGTCGTTGTCGGCTGCCGGGATCCGGTTCCATACCGACCGCCATCCGTTCGAGATCAGCGCCCCTTCGCCGAACGCCGCGGCCATCAGCCGCAGGACATCGTCGCGGCCCTCGACCACGGGAGAATGGAACCCGCTCCGCCAGCCGTGTTCGGTCTGCACCACCGGCCCGAACCGCTCGACCGTACCGCCGGGGCCGCGCACCGCCGCCTGGAGAGGCCGGTCCGCCGGGAAGGGACCGAAGGAGAGATGGGCCTCGATGCGCCCCGTCGTCACGTCGCAGGCGACCAGAAGCCCGAGACGCCACGACACGCCGGCGACGTCGACCGCAAACCCGCGGACCCGCGTGGTGTCATCGTCGATGGCAACGTTCATCGACGTCGCCTCGGGCGTCGGAGCCGACGCGGCCACACCCGAAGCACCCGACGACAGAAGCAATGCCGCCAGGAAGGGCGCCACCCCGCCAAGGTCGTTGACGAGCAGCATGAAGATGCGCTCGCCCCGTCGTTTCAAACGCATGTCGTCCTCCTTTGTGAAGGCTCGCCCGCCAGACGCCCGACCCGGAATGACCGGACTGGCTACCGGCGCGACTTCCGCCATCCCGCCTCGCGGGCCTCGGCCTCGGAGCAGAACCATCGCTCGCCGCGTCCGGTGTCGATGCCGGTCCGCTCGTAGAAGCCGCCGCCCGGGACGTGGTAGATGCGTTCGCCACTCGCGCTGATGTTGCCCTTGATGACGCACCCCTGCGCTCCGGGCTGCCCGAACGCGCCGGGCTCGGGGATCGCCGCCATGGCCGGCAGCCGTTCGCCGGCGCGCCAGTCCCAGGGCGCCACGACCCTGCCCCGCCAGATCCCGCGGTCCTCCGCCCTCGCCGCGATCTCGTCGGCCACGTAGCGCAGCGAGTAGGTGCGGTAGGCAAAGGCCCAACCCTCGCTGACCATCCAGGCGTTCACGTCCTCGCCCGCCACCCGGCAGACGGCGACGATCCGCCCGTAGCGGTCCCGGTCGTGCTCCTCGCAGGCGACGGGCTCTGAGCCGATGCGCCCGGCGAGCGCACGGGTGGCGTCCTGGCCGCAGGGCCAGGGCTGAATGGCCGAGAGACAGCGCTGCGCGCTCTCCGGTGCGTCGATGCCAAAGAGGCGCACGCGTGCGCCGGCCACCTCCAGCGTGTCGCCGTCGATGATCCGTGCGGGGCCGGAGAGCACCGCCCCGCCGCCCTCGCCGTCGAGCTTCTCGCGCACCGTGCCGGCGCCGGCGGCGAGCCAGTCCACCGCGTCCTGCGCGCCTGAGGTCACGCTGTCGAGGGCCTCGCGCGCCACCACGCGATCGACGGCCGCCGCGAAATCGCCGGCACGGTCCACACCCGTTGCCATTGCCGTCACCATGGCGCCGACGGCGGCGCCCAGAAGAAACGTCCCCGTCCTGCCCCTCACCGATTGGCCTCCCGCCCGCGCCGCAGGGCCCGGGGTCGCCAGCGTCTGCAGGAGCCGATCGCCCGCGACACCGCGCTCCGCCATATCGCCGCGTGTTCCGGCAGCACCAGCACCCCCGATCGAGGGCGGCGTCCTTCGCCATGCGCTCGAGGAACGAGATGCGCTCATGGAGTGTCTCCCAAAGCGGCGCAGCCTTCCCTGGCGGCGCCGCAGGAAGATTCACAATCACCCGATCCACCGCCTCCGCGAGGTCCCGTTCCCGGTCCATGGCCAGAGCCTTGTCCGCCTCGCCACGGGGGGGGGATCGATCGCAATGGCGGCCTTGACGATGAAGTCGGAGTCCGACACGCCGTCCTCGCTGGCCCGCGCGTCGAGCACGGACATGCCGAGATCGGGCACCGGCGTCCTCAGGCGCACCGCCACCTCGGCCGCGGCCGAGAGCTGATCCAGGACCGCCTTGCGCTCCTGCGCCCTCACCAGCAGTCCCAGGCCGTCCGGCCTGTCGTAGAGAGCGCAGGCGACCATGAACTCCGAACGGCTCATGCCTGCTCGCCGCGCCCGCCTGGTGATGAGCGTCAGCTGTTCCACCGTGCAGTGGAAGGGACACCACCGGCCATGTCTGCCGGTCATCGCGCCGCGCCAAACGCGCCCAGGAGGCTGTCGCGCTCGAAGACTCCTCCCACGTCACCGTGGTCGCTCCCATAGAAACGCCCCTCGATCGAACCACCCGCACCCCTTGCCTGGAACGCACCCTCGTCCACCGGGATGTTTTCCCAGCCGAGATCGTCCCTGGCGTCTCCATGCACGTCCTTGATGACGCTGAACGCGATATCGACATCGGGGTTGGCAAAATCGTCAATATCGATCACGGCCTCGCCCGAGATGCGCTCCCGGGTCCGGGTGTCGATAGCGACGATTGCCCCTTGCCAGACACCGCCACCGATCCTGGTGGGCGCCGTGCCGGGCGAAGCGCCGAAGGAGACGGCCACTGAGTCCATGCCAGTCGTGTCATTCACCACCGCGAACACGCTGTCGTCCAGCCAGCGGCCGTACACGTGCGCATCGTCGCCGCGGAGCATCCGGTCGGCGAGTGCGCCGACGTCCAGTTCGCCGGAAGCGATCGAGGTGAACGTGTCCTCTCCCTCGAGCCGCCCGCCTCGCCGCCAGTTCCACGGTTCGACAAACTCCCCGCGATGGATCCCACGCCTCTCCGTCCGTGCCTCGTCCTCCTGGCCCACATAGTCCTCGGCGTACCGCCGGTAGGCGAGAGCCCAGCCCTCGGCCACGAGCCAGGCGTTCAGGTCGTCGCCGCCCGCCGAGCAGACCCCGATCGAGCGCCCGTAGATGTCGGTCTCGCTGCCCTCGCAGCTCATGCCAGCGGAGCGCGACACGAGAGCTTCCGTGGCCGCTTGCCCGCACGCCCAGGTCCGTCCCCACGTGCGGCAGGTCTGGGCCGTCTCCGGCGCGTCGATGCCGAAGAGCCGCCATCGTGTCCCGTCGATGTCGACCGTGTCCGCATCGATCACCCGGACGGTCGGCCGCGGCGGTTCGTCCAAGGGCGGCGGTTCAACGACAGCTGCCGGCCCTTCCCCGCCACTGCCGCCGCCGCATGCAGCCACCAGAGCGACCGATGCGACGGCGGCGGCCCTCGTAAGCGCATTCATTGACCGCCATCCCCTCCACCACGTCGCGGCACCCCGTGCACTTCGTTCCATGAACTCGCTCATCGTTCGATCCTCCGTTGTGTGTGTCGTCGCCATGACCCGGAAACATCGTGACGGCACCGCCCGCCTCGCCGGCGGCCTCCCGTCACGTCCGCCGCGCGCCGTCATCGAGCCCTCCCCGGTCAGACACCGGCTCGACGCCCTCGCAGTGCGCGAGCGCCATCGCGAGAGCCTCCGCCGCCCATTCCGACGGAGACATGCCACGCGCCTCGGCCGCCACCGCCACCGCGTCCGCCATCGCCGCAGGAAGCGCATAGGACACTGTGCGGGTCTCCCGCTCCTTCTGCCGCTCGACATTGCGGACCATCGCGGCGACGCGGCCCGTCATCTGGCGCACGGCATCCGAACCCGGAGGCAGCCCCTCCTTCCACCGCCGCCACAGTCCGGGCGGGCACCGCCATGTCTTCCGGGCCTTCGGGTCCTCCGCCGCCGTCTTCGCGTCATCGCTCATCGTTCAGTCCTCCGGTTGTGTGTCGTCGTCGAACTCCACGGGCACGGCGATCAGGACTTCCAGTGACAGCAGGAGCCGGTCGCACTCGACGGCCAGATCCGCCAATGTCGCGTAGAGGCCGGACTCCTCCACCTCGCCCTGGGTATTCTCCCGCCCAAGACCATCCGCCCGCCACTCGATAGCCGCGCGCAGATGGTTCACCGCCCTCCTCGTCGCCACGCCCGCCACGACCATGTGGCAGATGGTCGCCCAGCGCTCGAGCAGCGGCCGCAGGCAGAGTTCGTCCGTCTCACTCCCCACCCGGGGAGAACCCGCTCCGCCTCGCGCGCCCGAAGCCATGCCGACCCATCCCTTGCCGGCGAGACTGCGCTCGGCCTCCACGACCCTCCGCGCATCCATCTGGTAGTACCTGGCAATGTCCACCGCCCTCGCCCGCACCCGCGGCCATGCCTTTGTTCCCCGCCATTCGCGGGTCTGGGTCACCGACACCAGGAAGGAGAGCACGTCGACTTCGTCGGCAGCGAGCCCGCAATCATGCCCTACCGCCATGATCGCGGAGCTCAGGGCGTCCTTGCCCACGCCCGCCGGCAGACCACCCGCCGCGTCGAAGAAGACACACGGATCTCTCGACTTCAGCGCCCGGTCGATCCGCTCACTCATACTCATCGCCATGCCGCCACCCCTCCCCGATCCTGAGATCACCGTCACCTCGCGCGCATGCCGGGCAGCCGCACGACGGGCACGTCGTGCACTCGTCCCGGTGGATCAGCACCGGCACGTCACCCGCCTCCTGCGCAGTCGAGGAGCCCAGCCACCGCCGCCACGTTCTCGTCTGCCGGCACACCGTTCCTGAAGCCAGCGTGCCCGTTCGAAATCCACACGCCACGCACGAAGGCGGCGTCGATGAAGTTCGCCACATCGCCATCATCCTCCAGGACCTGCGAATGCAAACCGAACCTTGCATCGTCCCCGGGCGACAGCTCGGCGCCGAACCGGATCTTCACGCCGTTCGCCGTCCGCACCATCGGCTGTACGGACACGTAGGCCGGGAAGCCGCCGAAGTGGAGGTGCACAACGAGGTCGCCTGTCGCCTTACCGCATGTCACGACCATGCCGAGCGACCAGACCCCGCCGCCCTCGACGCCGACCGGTACAAGGCCCCGCACCACGTGAACATCCTCTGTCGAGACGACATCGAGAGATCGCAGCACCGGCACACCCTCCCATGCGTGCCATGCCACCCACGCCGCCACCACCGTCAGGAACCACGTCGCCGCCATCACAGCCACGCCGACAGCCGCGATGCCCTCCGCGTTCCGACACCACCACCTCCACCAGGAGGTCCGCGAAGGATTGGTGCGCTCACCCGCCTCGACCAGGTGAACGCTCATCGTTCAATCCTCCGTTGTGTGCCGTCTCCAGGTCCCGGGAAATCCCCGACCCCGCTCTCCCCGAGAAGAGTGCGTATCGTCATGATTTGGTTTCCCGTTGCCTTCTCCCCGCCGCCACCCGCCGGCGCTCCGAAACGATGAAGCGAACGGCGTGCCAGGGAGTCCGCTTGGGAAGCCCGTTGGCGATCTCGCCCAGCAGCGCCCCGTCGAACCCGCCGCCCACGGCTATGGCCGGCAGGAGGAGCGCCGGCACCCACAGCAGCGGCGGCTCCCACCCTGCCCACGCCTCCTCACCAGCTCCCGCAAGGCCTTGGACCATGAACCCGCCCGCAATCAGCAACACCGTCATCCGGCATCCAAAGCCCACCAGGTGCCACGATCGATCCCCGTCGCCCACGGGTTCCCTGCGACCTAGCAGGAACCCGAGAGCGAACAGAGGCACATAGCCCACCCCTGCCCAGACAAGGTATGCTCCCACCGCCAACTGTTCGGACATCGCCCCCGTCAACAGCACAAGCCAGAGCATCATCCAGAACGACAGGAACGCGGAGCACTCGAGGTCATGAGCATTGGGGATCACCTCACCTCCGCCACCGCCCTCCTCCAGCCCGCTGCGACAGGAGTCGCCATCGCCGCGTTCGCTGTATTCTGGCTCCTTGTCTTCTGGCCCCGCCTCCCCGGTCGCCGCCCTCCCTGGCTCGGGATGTTCATGGCCGCGATCGTGACTGCCGTCGCCTTCGCGCTGGCCTTCGATCTCGCCCCGATCCTTCGTTCCACGCCGCCGTTCCGCTTCAACTGACCGGGGCCCGTCGCGTCCGTTTCGCGCTGTCATCACCGCCTCACGCGCACTTCGAGTATCCGCACGACGTGCACATCGCGCAGCCCTCCTGGTGGATCAGCGACGGCTGGCTGCACCGCGGGCATGCGGCGGGCGCCCTGCCGCCGCCTGCCCCGGAAATCGCCACGACCTTTGCGCCCGCCTCGCCGGAGAGAACCGGCTCGTCATCGGCCGCGATGAAGCCGATCCGCCGCATGTGCTCCTCGAGGACCTCGCCGAGCGCCGCCAGCAGCGAGGGCACGTAGCGTCCGTTCATCCAGGACCCGCCACGGGGATCGAAGACGGCCTTCAGCTCCTCGACCACGAAGCTGACGTCGCCGCCCCGCCGGAACACCGCCGAGATCATCCGTGTGAGGCCCAGCGTCCAGGCGTAGTGATCCATGTTCTTCGAGTTGATGAACACTTCGAACGGGCATCTACGGCTGTCCCGGACCACGTCGTTGACGGTGAGGTAGATCGCGTGGTCGCTCTCCGGCCAGCGCAGCTTGTAGGTCTGCCCGGGCAGGACCTCGGGCCGGTCGAGGGGCTGCGTGAGGTGGATGACGCCCGCGGTCTCAAAGGCGTCGCCCGGGGTTTCCGACGGAGTCTCCTCCAACGCCAGCTGCGGCTCCCTGGTCTCCGTCCCGGTCTCGAGGACGGCGCCGGTGACGTCGTTCGGCCGATAGGTCGTGCAGCCCTTGCACCCGCCCCGGTATGCCTCGAGGTAGACGCCCTTGAAGTCCTCGAAGGGAATTTCCTCGGGCACGTTGATGGTCTTGGAGATGGAGCTGTCGATGTACTCCTGGACCGTGGCCTGCATGGCCACATGATCGGTCGGACGCAGCTGCTGGGCGTCGACGAAGTAGTCCGGCAGCGGCGCATCCTCGCCGCGCAGGTGCCGCCACAGGCGAACCGCGTAGTCGGTCACCTCCTCGCTCCGCCTGGTTCCGTCGGGGAGCAGGACGTGGCGGGTGTAGGAGAACGCGAAGACCGGCTCGAGGCCCGACGAGATGTTGTTGGCGAAGAGAGAAATGGTGCCGGTCGGCGCGATCGACGTCAGCAGCGCGTTCCGGATCCCGTGCCGGCCCAGCGCCTGGCGGACGTCGCCGTCGAGTTCGGCCATCGATTCGCCGGCCAGGTAGGCGTCGCGGTCGAAGAGCGGGAACGGTCCCTTCTCCGAGGCGAGCCGGATCGACGCCAGGTAGGCCTGCCGTCGCAGCCTGGCGAGCCAGGTCCCGGCCATCTCCCGGGCCCGCTCGCTGCCATAGTGCGCCTTCATCATGATGAGCGCGTCGGCAAGACCGGTGACGCCCAGGCCGATGCGGCGCTTGGCGAGAGCCTCCTGGCGCTGTTCCTCGAGGGGGAATCGGGAGACATCGATGACGTTGTCCATCATCCGCACCGCGGCCTCGACCGTGCGGGAGAATGCCTCCGCGTCGAACCGCGCCTCATCTCCGAAGGGGTCGGTGATGAAGCGCGTCAGGTTGATGGAGCCCAGCAGACAGGCGCCGTAGGGCGGCAGGGGCTGCTCGCCACACGGGTTGGTGGCGGAGATGGTCTCGCAGTAGTGGAGGTTGTTCCGCCGGTTGATGCGGTCGATGAAGATGACGCCGGGTTCGGCACAGGCGTAGGTGCCGCGCATGATCCGGTCCCACAGTTCGCGGGCGCCGCGCGTGCCATGGACGACCCCGTCGAAGGAGAGGTCCCAGGCTCCGTCCGCCTCGACCGCCGCCATGAAGGCGTCGGTGACAAGCACCGAGAGGTTGAACATGCGCAGGCGTCCCGCTTCCTGCTTGGCGTCGATGAAGGCCTCGATGTCGGGATGATCGCAGCGCATGGTCGCCATCATCGCGCCCCGCCGGCTGCCGGCGCTCATGATGGTGCGGCACATGGAATCCCAGCAGTCCATGAAGGGCAGCGGTCCGGATGCGTCGGCGCCCACACCCTTCACGGCGGCGCCCTTCGGCCGCAGGGTCGAGAAGTCGTAGCCGATCCCGCCACCCGCCTGCATGGTGAGCGCCGCCTCCTTCAGGTTCTCGAAGATCCCGGACATGTCGTCGGGGATCGTCCCCATGACGAAGCAGTTGAAGAGTGTGACGTTCCGGTCGGTGCCGGCACCGGCGACGATCCGCCCGGCCGGCAGGAACCGGAAGCCCTCCAGGGCCTCCCGGAACCGGGTCTCCACCTCCGGACGAACGGCCTCGTCCTCGACCGCGGCGAGAGCGCGCGCAATGCGCCGCCAGGTCGCCGGGATGGTGGCGTCGCGTCCCTCGCCGCCTGGCCCACCACCGAAGCGGTACTTCATTCCCCAGATCTGCGTCGATATCGGCGCGGGCGCCAGAGTGACGTTCTGATCACTCATGGATGACCTCCCCGGGTTGCGAAATTGCGAAAATGCGCAAAGTCGCAAAGGCGAAAATGTGAAAATGCGAATGGGGTCGCGCCGGCGAGGCCGCCTCGGCCGGCTCCCCGACGCCGCCAGCCGCGCAATGCGAACAGAGATCGGCCTCGACCCACCAGCAGGCCCCGACGTCGTCGTCCCAGCAGGCCCCGTACTCCCAGCAGCCGCACCCGCGGCAGACCGGAAAGCCCGCCGGGGCGGGCAACATCCCGTCAGCGTCCATCATCCCATCCTCTCCCTCCTGGCGTTGCGCATTTGCGAAAATGCGAATTTGCGAAAAGTCGCGAATGCGAAAATGCGCGAGGTCACTCCGGACACCCGCCCTCGAGGAGCTCGCGCACGATCGCCGTCATGCTGCGGCCTTCGCCCGCGGCACGAAGGCGCAGGCGCCGGTGGAGGGCCTCGTCGACCTCGACCGTGAGACGCTTGAACGGCCTCCCCGGTGTCGCACAGCGGACCCAGGCCTCGGCGGATTTCCTCGCATCGCCGGCCCTGGGCGAGCTGGCGATCGCGACGACCTTCTTCGTCATGCCACCTGCCTCCCCGAGAAGGCCGCCGCGACGACAGCATCGCGCAGATCCTCGATCTCCCGGACCGCCTTGGCGTCGCGCCCGGTCTCGACCGCGGTGGAGCCGGACGCCGCGGTTTCGGCGAAGACCACGCGCTGGGAGACGACGGCCTCCAGCACCGGCACCGACGGCCACGCCTTCAGCGCCTCCTCGACATCGCGCCCGATGGCCGTGCCGACGATCTTGCGCGAGATCACGAACCGGGCCACCAGGTCGTCGCGCACGACCCGCACCTCGTCGATCAGGCGGACGAGCTCGCCGGCCGCCCACACGTCGTAGGGCGAGGGCGTCACGGGGATCAGCACGAGATCGCTCGCCAGCATCGCCGAGCGGGCGATGTCGGTGAGCGTCGGCGGCCCGTCGATCACCAGGAGATCGCACCCCGCCGCCAGGTCCGCCACCTGGCGGTGCAGCACCGGCCGCGGCATGCCGACGACCGGGAAGAGGGGTTCGGCCTCGCGCGAGGCCAGCCAGTCGAGGGCGGAGCCCTGCGGATCGGCGTCCACGAGGACCACCCTGTGCCCGGCGAGAGCCACCGCGGCCGCGGTGTGGACGGCCAGCGTCGTCTTCCCGACGCCGCCCTTCTGGTTCAAGAACGACACGATCATGGGTACGTCCTCCTTTCTTCGGAACTTGGGAACCCGGGGCGCATGCCCTCGAATCCCTCCCCAATTTGGGGTAGTTTGCTGCGAGACCGCAGTTGAGGGGCTTGCCGGCGTACAGAGACCAGCCCGGCCGCCGGCCCCACCGCAGGGGAGCGACGGGCAGCGTGAACGACATCGCCGGCATGCGTGTGGCGATCTACGCGCGCCACTCGACGGACACGCAGGAACGCTCCGTCCCCGCGCAGCTCGAACGTTGCCGGGAGATCGCGCGTCGCCACCACGCCACGGTCGTCGAGGAGTTCGCCGACGAGGGCATCTCCGGCGCCGTCATGCAGCAGCGCCCGGCGCTCCTCGAGCTCCTCCACGCCGCCGCCTACGGAGAGTTCGAGGCCGTGCTCATCGAGGACCTGTCGCGGGTGAGCCGGGATCAGGCCGATGTGGCAACAATCTACAAGCGCCTGCTCTACCATGGGATCCTGCTGATCTCGGTCACGGAGGGCCTCATCAATGAGCTCTACGTCGGTCTCAAGGGGACGATGAACGCGATCTATCTCAAGGACCTCTCGGACAAGGTTCGCCGCGGCCAGCGCGCCGCCGTCGCCAACGGAGGAATCCCGGGCGGACGGCGATACGGCTACGACGTGGTGCCGGGCGGCAGCGCCGGCGGCCGGCGCACGATCAACGAGGCCGAGGCGGCCGTCGTCCGGAGAATCTTCGCCGAAGTCGCGTCGGGCCGGCCGTATCGCCTGGTCGCACGCGCCCTCAACGACGACGGGATCCCGTCGCCCACGGGATCCCGGTGGCACGCCTCCACGCTCGTCGGCACCGCGTCCCTTTCGCGAGGCATCCTGCGCAACGTGATCTACCGCGGCCGTGTCCTGTTCGGCCGTGTCAAGAGCGTGCGCAATCCCGTCACCGGCCGCCACGAGCGCCACCCGCAGCCCGAATCGGAGTGGAAGACCATCGAGGTTCCGGAACTGGCGATCGTTCCGACGGAGCAGTGGGACGCGGTGCAGGCGATCCTCGAGGCGAAGCGCCCCGGCCGCCCACCGGTTAAACGCCCGCCTCGACCGAGCAAGGCCATCAGATACATCACGTCGGGCAGGCTCTGGTGTGGCGACTGCGGCGGTCGGGTGACCACGGCGCATTCCGGATACCTCATCTGCCAGACCTGGCGAACGACGCGCACCTGCGGGCAGCGCCATATGTTCCGCCGCGGCGACGTCATCGAGGCCCTCGCCCGGCGCCTGGCATCGCCCCGCAACGCGAAGACCGTTCACACCGCGGCCTCCGCCGAGGCGGCCGTCCGCCGCACCCGCTCCACCCGCCTGAGCGAGGAGATCACCGCCGTCGAGCGGGCGGCAGCCGCTCTGGCGCATTCCGCCACCGCGCTCGCCCGCACGGCAGAGGCCCACCCGGCCTCGCGCCGCGCGATCCAGGACCTCGCGATCCCGGAGGCCGAGATCGACGCTCTCGCCAACCGCATCACCACGACACGCGCCACCCTGGCTCTCCTCACGCCCCAGGTTTCGGTTGATGCGATCGCCGCCACCGCCCATGCCCGCATCGCCGCCGCCGCCCGCACCCACGCCGAGCAGCACCACGGGCCGGATCCGCAGCATGTTCGCCTGCTGCAGGAGGTCCTCGACCGCATCACCGTCGCCTGGCGTGGAGGTGACCGAAAACGTCTCACGGTCACGGTGACGCTGTCGCCGCCCGCCGTCTACGAACTCGGCGTGCAGGAGATCCACTGGCAGGACGGTTGAGGAACCGCGTCCCGTCATCGCGTGATACCGCGGGCCAGCCGGCTAAGGTCGACACCGTCGCCCACCGCCCGGGCCGCCCGGATGCGCCGCCTCGTCTCGAGGCCCCAGACCGACTTGTGGAGGTGGAGTTCGCCCGCCGCGGCGAGCTTGGAGCACGCAACCGCGAACGCCGGCGGATTGTAGACGAAGGATGCCCGCTCTTCGCAGCGACCGTCGATCACGGCCACGAGCACCGCCGCGCCGGCCCAGCCCAGGGTCCTGCCGGCAGCGCGCCAGGCGCCGTCGTGGATGCCGAGTTCGCGGCGGCGCGTGTCGGCCGCTGCCAGGACATCGATCCACCCGGGCCCGTCCGGCCCGGCCGCCGCCAGGAGACTCCTGAACTGCGGCGATGCCGCCCAGGCCACCCGGTCCGGCGAGATCCACCCGACGCCGCAGTCGCCGGGATCGCCGAGCCGCCGGCATTCTTCCCTTCCCCGCCCATCATCGCCCGCTGCACCGACCTCAGCCTCGGGCGGCGCTTCGGCCGAGGCGACTTCCTCGACCGCGCCGTCCGGGCGATTACCCACGTTAGTTACGGATTCTCTTTGTATTAGTATGGGGGGAAGGTTTTCTTTCCCCGAGGGTAAACCCTGACCTTCCCCTGCCGCCGTTACAAGGCGCACCTCCGCGACCGTTACAAGGCGGGAGTCGGCCGCCTCCGCCGCCAGGCGCCCCGCCAGGCGGTCGCGCAGGGACTGGAGCGCCGCATTCTCTTCCTCGAGCACATCCAGCGGGGCGTCACCCGCCAGGGGGGCCGCCGGCGCATCGCCCGGCTCCACCCGGCCGTCGAGCGCAGCATGGAGCCGCCGGATCTCGCAGAGCAGCGATGAGGACGAAGCCCGCAAGGCCCGCCGCGCCGCCCACTCCGCGTCTCGTTGCACGGCCGACGCCGCCAACTCGCTGTAGCGTGCGCCCAGGGCGCCCAGCTGGACGCCGAAGGCATTGACAACGCGTCCGGTCGCCGGATCCCTCTCGCCCGACCGCCGCCGGTTGCCGGAGTCGCGGTGACTGAGCCATCCGGCCTCGGCGAGCTGCCGCTCGACCTCCGCTATCCGCTGCCGGCTGACGCCGAGATCGTGCGCCATGCGTGACACTGAGACCCAGACGACGGGCATCGCGCTGTCGTCCTGCCAGTCGAGTTCGGCGGTGTGGCGCACCAGGTAGAGCAGGCGTTGGACCTGGGCGGCCGTGAGGCCGCACCTCGGACCGCCCTGTTCGATTGCCCTCATGAGGTCAGTCCGGCTCACGCCAGGAGGCAGCCCGCCGAAGCAGTCGGCCGCCAGCCGGCTGCCCATCGACTGCGGGGTGAGGCTGCGCAGCCCCGGCGCCGCTGCATACAAGGTACCTGTCGTGTCTGTCGTGTTCATCGCGTTGCCCTCTGCGAGGGACGCGCCGCCAAAGAAAAATCGCAGGGCAGACGTTGACGACAAAAGCGGTTCGGGCTATAACGATCCCACTAGTCGAGTGGGTCGTGACAACCCCTTCAAAGGGCTTTGTCAGCCAACAATTCAAACAGCCTCCGCAATGCAATGCGGAGGCTGTTTTCCTTTGAGAATTCCGGTTCGTGCGGCGCTCCCGTTGACGTTGGGCGCCTCAGACCAGGTGTGGAGCCGGCGGGGATTGCTACCCGCCAACGGCATCGGTATCATGTCCGGCATGAGACCGACGCCTTATAGATTGCGGATGATGGCGCACCCCGGAGGACTCGAACCCCCAACCTCCTGATCCGTAGTCAGGTGCTCTATCCAGTTGAGCTAGGGGTGCGCTTTATCACGTGCCTAGGTAGCCGACGACATCGCCGGGTGCAAGTCCAGATGGGAAGGATGGCGGGTTCGCTGGATTCCGGAATGCGCCTAACGTCACTGGGGCAGATGACGGCCCATCTTCATGAACTTGTCGCGGCGCCCGGCAACGAGGGCATCGCCATCGAGGGAATCAAGTTCCGCTAACGCAGCGGTGATGGCCTCGGCGGTCGTGCGTATGGCGGCGTCGGGGTCGCGGTGGGCGCCGCCCAGCGGTTCCTTCACCACACGGTCGATGATCTTCAGCCCCTCCAGGTCGGTAGCGGTCAGTTTCAGGGCATTGGCAGCCGTCTCGGCCTCGTCGCTGCTGCGCCACAGGATGGAAGCGCATCCTTCAGGAGAGATCACGGAATAGACAGCGTGTTCGAGCATCAGCACGCGATCCGCCACAGCAATGGCGATGGCGCCCCCTGATCCACCCTCACCGATCACCACGGACACCAACGGCACCCGGATGGTCAGGCAGGTCTCGATGGAACGGGCGATGGCCTCCGCCTGCCCCCTCTCCTCGGCGCCGATTCCCGGATAGGCACCGGCCGTATCGACAAAGGTGATCACCGCCAGGCCAAAACGGTCCGCCAGGCGCATCAGCCGGGCGGCCTTGCGATAGCCCTCGGGCCGGGCCATGCCGAAGTTGTGCCGGACCCTGCTGTCCGTGTCATTGCCCTTCTCGTGGCCCATGACCACCACCGGACGCCCGTCGAAGGTACCGAGCCCTGCCAACATGGCGGGATCCTCGCCATAGAGACGATCTCCGGCGAACGGAACAAAATCCCCGATCAGGGACGAGATGAAGACCGACGTGTGGGGGCGTGCCGGATGCCTGGCGACCTGGGTCTTCTGCCACGGGCTGAGTTTGCCATAGGTCTGGACGAGGAGACGGTCGAGCTTTGTCTCCAGACGATTGACCTCGTCGACAATGTTGACGCCATCATCGACCGACAGCCGGCGAAGTTCCTCGATCTTGCTTTCGAGTTCGACGATCGGCCGCTCGAATTCCAGTGCCAGACGCATGATGGTGGAAACGCTGTCCCTATCCGGCAGAACTGATCTGTTCGGCCTTGCGCACCATCACCTCGGCCTGCTTGATCGATGCGATATCGATCAGCTTGCCGTCCAGGGAGACCGCGCCCTGGCCTTCGCTTTGCGCCTTCGCCATGGCCTCGAGAATTCGCCGCGCCTGGGTGACCTCCTTCTCGGAGGGGCTGTTCACCTCGTTGGCGAGGGGAATCTGGCCCGGATGAATGGCCCACTTGCCCTCGCATCCCAGGGCAGCCGCCCGGTTGGCCTGGGCGCGATAGCCGTCGGCGTCCCGGAAATCGCCGAAGGGTCCGTCGATGGGCCGCAGACCCCGGGCCCGGGCCGCCACCACCATGCGGGAAATGGCGAAGTGCCACATGTCTCCCCAGTGATAATCCCGCGGGGCGTCGCCCTGGGCGTCGGTCAGCACGCCGTAGAGAGGATTGGGACCACCGATGGTCGTCATGCGGGCACGGGTCGAGGCGGCGTAGTCGGCCACGCCGAAATGCAGGCTCTCGTTGCGTCCGCTGGCGCCGGCGATCGCCTCGACATTGGACATGCCGAGTGCCGTCTCGATGATGAGCTCGAAACCGATCCGTTTCGGACGCGCCATCGCGTCCTCGACCTGGGTGACGAGCATGTCGACGGCATAGACATCGGCCGGTGTTCCGACCTTGGGAATCATGATGAGATCCAGCCGACCCTGTGTCTGCTCGATCACGTCGACAACATCACGGTACATGTAGTGGGTGTCGAGCCCGTTGATACGCACCGAAAGAGTCTTGGAGCCCCAGTCGAGGTCGTTGACAGCCTCGATCACGTTCTTCCTGGCCTGCGGCTTGTCATCGGGTGCGACCGCATCCTCGAGATCGAGAAAGACGACGTCGGCATCGCCGGCCGCTGCCTTGGCGAAGAGTTCCGTGCGGCTTCCCGGGACGGCAAGTTCGCTGCGGTTGAGCCGCGCCGGAGCGGCATCGATGATGGTGAAACTCATGATCCGGTTCTCCCCCAGGGTGAACGAGTGGCACGAGTCCATGCCTTGCGCCACCGGTGGCTGTCAAGAAAGAGGGTGATGCCTGGCCAAGGCAGACTTGAGGCGTTCCTCGAGCACATGGGTGTAGATCTGCGTGGTGGATATGTCGGCATGGCCCAGCATGGTCTGCACGGAACGCAGGTCTGCGCCGTTGTCCAGCAGATGGCTGGCGAAGGCATGACGCAGCACGTGGGGAGAGACCGCCGCGGGGTCAAGGCACGAGTCCATGGCCAGTTTCTTCAGGATCCTCCCCGCAGACTGGCGCGTCAGGTGACCGGAGGCGCCGCGGGACGGAAACAGCCATGGTGACGGCCGCGAACGGACGCCAAGCCAGGTCCTCACCGTTCGAAGCGCCCGCTCGCCAATGGGCACGAGACGCTCGCGCCCCCCCTTGCCGCGCACGATGATGAAGGGCGCATCGCGTTCGATCGCGCTGGCGGGCAGGGAGACGAGCTCGGAGACACGCAGACCGGTCGCATAGAGCAGTTCCACCAGCGCCGCCCGGCGCAGGTCTTCCGGACGGTCACCGTCATGAGCGGTCTCCAGCAAACGGCTGACCTGGTCCTGGGACAGCACCCTCGGCAGGGACGGTCCGGACCGGGGCGACTCCAGCCTCGCTGCCGGATCGTCGCTGCGCAGATTCTCGCTGGCGAGGAAGCGGTAGAACTGACGGGCAGCCGACATGCGTCGCGCCGCGGTTCCGGCGCTGGCGCCACGGCGACGCAGTGCACCGAGCCAGCGGCGGATGTCGTCGGATGACGCCTCCTGAAGGGAACCGGGCGCCAGGAAGCCTGCGAGATCCGCAAGGTCCCGGCGATAGGCCTCGATCGTGTTTGTGGATGCGCCACGCTCGACCACCATCATCTCGAGGAAGAGACCGATGGCATCCGCTGCACCCTGGCTGTCCTTCGTCACCTTCGCACCGTGCGGACCATGAATATGGGAGACTCCCTTTCCGGTCTGTCAGACCGCGTTCGCGAAAGCGACCTCGAGCGCAAGAAGCCTCGCCTCACGTTCCAGTCCCAGGGATTTCAGGGCGCCGATCACGGCAGCGGCACTCCGGACGTCGATGCGGGAAGGATCCTGCGATGCCAGGAGGACACTGGAGAGCAGCAGCGCCTCGCCGAGACGACCATCCCTGGATGCCGCGGACAGTGCCACGACAAGCCCGGCGTCACCGGCGCTCTCACGCGGCACCAGCTGCCTGTCACCGAACCTTGCGAAAAGGATTTCGTGCATGATCGGCTCGGCGATCCGGTCCCCCAGGGCCGCCAGGAGGACAAGGTAGAGTTCTCCAAGCCGACGGGCGCGTTCGGGTGCGACTGCGACGACCGTCCGCCACCAGGTTTGCATCGCGGTGCCGTCATCGGAGAGGTCATTGCCCATCCACAACCTGAGCAGCGGCCAGAAGACGGCCGCTTCGGCCGCCGCCGCTTGATCGAGAAGCGCACGTTGTTCAATGAGGGGCCACCATCCGGCAGCGTCCTCCGCCGCTCCCGCCGCCAGCAGCGTGAGCACCGCCTGGGTAGAGAACCAGCCAAGCTCGTTGCCCGGAGCCAGCTCCGCAACCTCGATGGCCGCCACCTTGGCCACGGCCCGGAACACCCAGGGCTCCGGAGCCCTTGCGCCGCGCTGAACGAAAGAGGTGATGAGTCTCGCCCTGTCCTCCACCAGCGCAGCTCCCTTCAGCTCCTGAAACATCTGTGCCCGGGTGAGCGGACCGGCGGGCGTGTCGTCGGAAGGGCCGACGTCCAGATAGAGGGAGGCAAGGTCGGCCGGCTTCATGAAGCCACGGGCTGTTGCCCGCTCCGCGGCGGCCAGCCGCAGGGCGACGGGAAGTTCGGCCCGATCGGCGATCGCCCGCAGGACGGGCAACGATGCGTGTTCGAGGAATTCGATGGATACCTCTCCAGCACCGGCAAGGGCCATGGCAAACATGAGAGGCGTGACGTTGCCAAGCGTGACGAGATCCACCGGTGTGAACGTCACAAGCGCCCTGTCCAGCGCCAGAAAGCGGGGGTCGACGTCAACACCGGCATCCTGGAGCACGGACAGACTCAGTTCCGCGGCGGCATGGACGCCCTCGAGACGCTGACAGAACACCAGTGCGGTGGCGAGGTAGAGGTCATCATCCTCGTCGAGCTGCGTGCGGACCTCCTGGCATGCCTCCTCGCCATCGCCGGCAAGAAGCAGAACGTCGACCTTTCCCTTGTTGCCGGCTCCCTGCAGGGCCCGGCGCCCGGCACGCTGCATGAGATCGGTGGCATCGTCGGTGAGGCCCAGGGCAATCAGGGTTTCGATCCTCATTCCCAGCCAGTCGTCCACGGCATCGGCCGGGGGATCGGCCGTCGTCAGCAGGAGGCGCCGCGCCAGATCCGGCACTTTCTGCGTTCCGGATTCAAGCATGCCCATGAGGGAGGCGATGAAGGCGCCATCACTGTCCTGCCACAGGGTCCGGGAGAAACCGCCTGTCGTCTCGCCGATGGTCCCCACACGACCGGCATCGAGGGCCGGAAGGGCATCCACCTCGAGCCCGTCGGCCGCCAGATCCTCATGTTGCTGCACGGTCTCAGGCGGCGGATCAACGATGTCCTCGGCCATTTCGACCGATTCAACCGTCCCGGAGGCGATGATGTCGAGTTCAACCGGCTCGAGGGGAATGATGTCGAGGGGTTCGGCGTCCTGACCGCGTGCACCGGCCGTGGCCAGGATGGTGGCGACAACGAGTCCGGCGCCGAGAAGACGTCTAGTTGTCAAACCTGTCATCGGGAACATCCTCGACAATCGTGCGCATCGGGGACTTGATGTCCCAGACGGCGAGGTAACCGGCTCCGCCCGCAACAGCGAGGAGGACCAGCAGGATGAAGAAGCGCTTGATCAATCGCATGGCTGAGCGCAGTCGTGGAATGTTGAACACATCAGGAAGTACAATCTATACGTCTATGGCAGGGGTGCGGCAATTGTTGCCGCCGGAGATGGCGTAGTGAAGGCAGACCGGCCGATTGTCCTTGTCGGGATGATGGGCGCAGGAAAGACGAGCGTTGGCAGGCGCCTGGCGGCAAGGCTCGGCCTTCCCTTCAGGGATTCGGACGAGGAGATCGAGAAGGCCGCAGGAACCTCGATAACAGACATCTTCGAGCGGTTCGGCGAGGAGGAGTTTCGCCGCGCCGAGCACCGCGTCATCAGGCGCCTGCTGCAATCCGGTCCGGCAATCATCGCCACCGGTGGCGGGGCACTCATGAACGAGGCGACGCGAGATCGGATCGTGCAGGAAGCTGACACGGTGTGGCTGCGTGCCGATCCCGACATCCTCCTGCGGCGTATCGGCGCCGTCCACACGCGCCCCCTGCTCTCCCGGGGAGACCCCCTTGCCATCCTCGGGAAGCTGATCAAGGAACGGTCTCCGGTCTATGCCGTCGCCCCGATGGTCGTCGACAGTGGTATTGATGACGAGGATGTGGTGGCCGGGAACATCATCCAGGCCCTGAAGAGGCACCAGGCGCGATGACAGACCCTGTAGTGATTCGTGTTCCGCTCGGCGAGCGGGCATACGATATCGTCATCGGCCATGGCCTTCTTGAGGGCGCGGGACAGCGCATCGCAGATGCCTGTGGTTTAGGCCGCGTTGCGGTGATCACCGACGAGACCGTCGCAGGTCTCCATCTCGGGACCCTGGAAGAGTCACTCGTGCGGGCCGGTGTACGCTGCCACACCGTGATCGTGCCGCCGGGAGAGAGAACGAAGTCATTCCGTCACCTCGAGAACCTGCTTGATGACCTCCTCGATGCGGGGATCGAGCGGGGCGATGGCGTGGTGGCGCTTGGCGGCGGAGTCATCGGCGATCTGGCCGGGCTGTCGGCAAGCCTGCTGCGCCGCGGCGTCGCTCTCGTCCAGATCCCCACCACCCTGCTCGCCCAGGTGGACAGCTCCGTTGGCGGAAAGACCGGAATTGACACGCGCCACGGCAAGAATCTCGTCGGCACGTTCCACCAGCCTCGCCTGGTTCTCGCCGACACGGGAGTGCTGTCAACACTGTCGCCACGCGAACGGCGTGCCGGTTATGCAGAAGTGGTGAAATACGGTCTTCTCGGCAACCGGTCCTTCTTCGGATGGCTGGAGGACCATGGCGAGTCAGTACTGTCTGGCAGCGCGTTCCACCTGCAGCACGCCGTCGAGGAAAGCTGTGCCGCCAAGGCGGCGATCGTCGCCCGGGACGAAAGGGAGGGAGCAGAGAGAGCACTGCTCAACCTCGGCCATACATTTGCCCATGCCCTGGAAACAGCCTGCGGCTACGACGGCCGCCTGCTCCACGGCGAGGCGGTTGCCGTCGGCATGGCCATGGCGTTCGATCTTTCCGTCAGCCTCGGACTGTGCCCGGCCGGAGATGCCGCCCGTGTGCGCCGTCACCTTGCCCGGACCGGTCTGCCGGTTCATCCCGCCTGCCTCGGGATCGAAGACCTCGACGCCAGGGAGTTGGTCCACCACATGACCCAGGACAAGAAAGTGGCCGCGGGAAGGGTCGCGTTCGTGCTCGTGCGCGGCATCGGCGAGGCCTTCCTGACCCGCGATGTCGCCCTCGACACTGTCGAGCAATTCCTGACGTCGACGCTGGCCAGAACGACGTGATCGTGCATGACCTGGCGCCGCGGGACGCCGTTCACTCAGGCAAGGATGTCTGGCACCCAGAGGTAGCCGTCGGGGTCCAGGATGAAGGCTTCGCGCGTGCCGTGGGGCTTGGTGGTCGCCGGTTCGATGATGGTGGCGCCAAGTTCGCCGGCCGCCTGACAGGCCGCGTCCGGGTCGCGGCCGTGGAGACGCAATTCGGCACCTGTACCCCGCAGGTGACCGGCGCCAAGGCTGGAGTGGAGCGGGTGACCGTCATAGGTGTGGTCGGCATGCACCATCCATGTGGCCTCGCCAAAGGCAAAGGACGCGAAGTCCACACAGACATACTCCGCCGTCGCTCCCAGCACACGGGTGTGAAACGGCACAACGGCCTCGACATCACGCGAAAGAAGATTGACGGTCAGTCCGCTGAGCCGCCTGGCATAGTCGGCGGGGGACATCCACCAGTCTTCGGGGTTGCTGAGAACGGACAAGACGATGCTCCCTTCCGTTGATGAGAATCCATCGTTGCCGGTCATCGACCGGCGGGCAACCCGCCGTCTTGCGGATCAGGTACGCCGCATGACAGAACCGGACATACTCAACGCGTACCTTGCGGATGGCACACGATGACTGATTTCCTGGAAGTCTACTTCGTCCTGATCGTGGTTCTTCTCGTCTTTTCGGCCGTCTTCTCGGGTTCCGAAACGGCGCTGACCGCAGCCAACCGATCCAGGATTCATGGCCTCGGACTTGCCGGGGATCGAAGGGCAGCGCGCGCAACCGCACTGATGGAGGATCGCGAACACCTGATCAGCGCCATTCTGATCGGGAACAATCTCTTCAACATCGCCGTGGCTTCGATGGCCACCTATGTCTTCACGGAACTGATGGGCGAAGCCGGCGTCGTCTACGCCATCGGCGCCATGACCGTCCTGGTGGTGATCTTCGCCGAGATCATGCCCAAGACCTACGCCATCCGGAACGCCGAGTTCGTCGCTCTCACCGTCGCCCCCTTCATGAGAGGCGTCGTGTGGCTGGCCCAGCCACTGACCTGGGCCCTCCAGGGGCTGGTCCAGATCATGTTTCGCCTTGCCGGGGCGCGGGATTCCCGTGACGCAACGATTCCTTCAGACGAGGAACTGCGGAGCATCCTCGATCTCTACCGGCACGAAGGCGGACTGGTGAAGGACCAGCATGCCATGCTCGACGGTGTCCTTGATCTCTCGGACGTCGTCATCGGGGAGGTCATGACCCACCGGCGCTCCATGGAGACCATCAACGCCGACGAGCCCCTGGAGAATATCATCGAAGCGGCGTTGGCGAGTTCCCACACGCGCATCCCCCTGTGGCGCGACGATCCCGACAACATCGTCGGCATCCTGCACGCCAAGAATCTCGCGCGGGCTCTCTACCGCCACCGTGACAGGGGTGTCTTCGATATCACGGAGATTGCCACCGAACCGTGGTTCGCACCGGACACCACATCGCTGAGCGAGCAGCTGGCCGTGTTCCGCGAGCGTCATCTTCACTTTGCTGTCGTCGTCGACCAGTACGGCGGCATCATGGGGGTCGTCACGCTCGAGGACATCCTGGAGGAGATCGTCGGCGACATCGAGGATGAACACGATGTCCGGGAGGTTGAAGCAAAGATCAGCGAGGACGGAACCCTTGTGCTGAACGGCGCCGCCACCATCCGCGACCTCAACCGGGAGTTCGACTGGAATCTCCCCGAGGATGGCGCCATCACCATTGCCGGCCTGGTGATTCAGGAGGCCCAGCAGATCCCGGATGCCGGACAGGTTTTCGAGTTCCACAACTTTCGCTTCGAGGTGCTGGAGCGCCAACGCAACCAGATCGTCCAACTGCGCGTGACACCCCCTTCCAGCGAGATCGGCGAAGACTGAACGGAGCGGATCATTGGCTCTGGTCGATGCGCTGGTACCGGTCCTCGTACCGGTGCTGGCGACGATCCTTGTCGGGGTCGCCTGGGCTCGCTGGGGTACGCCCGTTGAACCCGACCGTCTGACACCGGTCATCCTCAATGTCGGCACTCCATGCCTCGTGTTCTCGACGCTCTCGACACTCGTGGTGCCGGCACTGGATCTCGGGATCATGGTTCTCGCGGCCCTGCTCATGATTGGCGCGTTCCTGGCGTCCGGCCGTCTGCTGATCTGGTTCACGGCCCTGCCCGCGGGTGTCTTCCTGCCACCGGTGGTGTTCGGCAATCTCGGCAATCTCGGCCTGCCGCTCAATCTCTTCGCCTTCGGCGATGCCGGCCTCGAACTCGGCCTCATCATGTTTGCCACACAATCGGTGCTCTTCTTCACCGTCCACTTCTGGCTGATGTCCGGCAGGGCTTCGCTTGGCATGATCGCGAAGACACCCCATGTCTATGCCATCGCCGTGGCGCTGGCCTTCACCCTTTCGGGAACCGCACCGCCAACCTGGCTTACCAACACCACAGATCTCGTCGGCGGACTGACTATTCCGATGATGCTGATTCTGCTCGGCACATCCCTCGCCCGGTTCAGGGTGTCGACAATCGCCCGCCCACTGGTGCTGGCGATCCTGCGCGTCGTCGCGGGACTGGGCGTGGCGTGGGCTCTCATCGCCGTCCTCGGCCTCGACGGAACTGCACGCGGCGTGATGGTGATCTGCTGCGTGATGCCCGGCGCCGTCTTCAACTACCTTGCGGCGGTGCGCTACAACCGTTCGCCGGACGAGGTGGCAAGCTATGTCGTCGTGTCGACCCTCGCGGTCCTCTGCCTGTTGCCGGCCATCATCCCGCTGGCCTGGTGGATGGCGGGGACGGCCCCTTAGAGGCCCTTGCAATACGGGTCGCGCACCGTCAATGTTGCAATGCACAATGGACGCGGACCGAGGCATGCCAACACCGGAACCTGATACCCGGAGACTCATTCACAGACGTCAGATTCTCTGTGAAGCCTACGAACGTGACGACGGATTGTGGGAACTCGAGGCCAGTCTGAGCGATACCAAGACCTACCCGATACCCAACAGGGATCGCGGCACGATCGAGGCCGGAGATCCGATCCACGGCATGTGGCTGTGCCTCACCGTCGATGCCTCGTTCGAGATTCGGGATGTTGCCGTGAGGATGGAAAAGACGCCCTTTGCCATCTGCCCGGCCATCGAGCCCGACTATGCCAGACTCGTGGGCGCACACATCGGACCGGGCTGGAACCGCCGGCTGCGCGACCTGTTCGGTGGTACCAGGGGATGCACCCACATCGCCGAAATGCTGGGCCGGCTGGGGACCGTCGCCATGCAGGCGATGTATGGCCGTCGCCGGTCCGGAAATCCCGTCGACACCACGAGGAAACCCTGGGTGATTGACGGCTGTCATGCCTGGGCCGCCGATGGACCGGTGGTCGAAAGGGAGTATCCCGACTGGTACACGGGCAAGGGTTCATGAAGGCCTGTGATTCACGCGGGGTGGCGCGCATCGGCGTCGTCACGCCCTATTCCAACACCAATCTCGAGGCAGACCTCACCCTGCTGCGCCCGCCCGGTGTCTCATTCCACGTGGTGCGCGCCGGAGGCTACGACCTCGACCGCATCCCCGATTCCGACGAAATGCGCCGCTTTGCCCGCGCCGGACTCAGTGATGTGCTCGGCCTCATCATGGCGGCCCGGCCCGATATCCTTCTCTACGGCTGCACCTCGGCCACACTCGCCTCGGGGCCCGTCATGGATCGCGATTTCCGCCTTGCCATCGAGGCAGAGGCCGGTGTTCCCGCCGTGACGGCCGCCGGCGCGCTTGTCGACGCCCTCAAGAAACTCGAAGCCCGGCGCATCGCATTTGCTTCCCCATACACGAGGACGCTCAATCTCGAAGGCGCGGCATTCCTCAATGACGCCGGCTTCGAGGTCATCAACACCGCCGATGTCGGCCGGGACCTCGGGAGCTATGGCCAGGGCGACCTGTCACCGGCAGACGTTCTCGAGCTGGGCCTGCGGGCCAGCCACGTCGATGCCGATGCCATCGTCCTTTCCTGCACCGACATGCGTGCCGTCGAGATCATCGACGAACTCGAGCAACGCACGGGCCGGGCGGTCGTGACAAGCAATCAGGCCATGGTGCACGCGGCGCTTGTTCGCCTGGGGCTTCCTTCGCGTGTCCCCGGCCGCCTGGCTCAACGGGTTTCGCCGGGAGCGCGCGCGTCAATCGCCAGCGCGTGAATGTCGCTCGCCATGTCCTCGGCAAGTGCACGGTAGACCAGCCTCTGCCGCGCGACGCGGCCAAGGCCGGCGAAGGCCGGCGAGATGATGCGTACGCGGAAATGGCTTTCGCCTTCCTCGCGCGCCCCGGCATGGCCGGCGTGGAGATGCGATTCGTCGATGACCTCGAGCTCGTCCGGCTCGAGCGCTCGCGTCAACTTGGCAACGATGGTCGCGCGAACCCGCATGGCGTCATCTCTCCCTGCTCTGCGGGACACTTGACCATTCGTCAGGCCGGCGCAACCTCCATGACCTGCCATTCATTGGCAGCAACCAGCGGTTTGTCGGTGACCCGGACACGAGACAGCGGGTCACCGGAACCCGACAGAATTGCCGGGGACCATGCACGTGATGCCCTTGCGTCGGTATCGATGCTGCCCCGAGCGTATCGACTCTGCCAGCCAGGAGTGCTGGCGGCGAGACGGATATGGGCATGAACAGGGCCGCGGCAATGTGCCGAATGCCGGCATGGCTGCGTTCCAAGGAAGCGATGAGGAAGGTCGGCGCCTGGGGCGTTCATGCAACGGTCACACCGTGGAAGGCCGGACCCGGTGGCCGCCCGTGCGCTCATCATTCTATACTGGAGCCATGTCGCGACGCTCGGCCAGGAAAGAACCCGCCTCGAGGCCATGCTCCCGGTCGGGCTGCGACCGGCCCGGCGAGTACCGCGCGCCCCTGGCGCCCGACAGGACCGGCAGTTTCCAGTACCTGTGCCTTGAGCACGTGCGCGAGTTCAACCGCTCCTGGAACTTCTTCGAGGGCTGGTCAAAGGAGGCCATCGAGGCCTGGCAGCACGCAGACCTCTCCTGGCACCGGCCGACATGGCCGGCTTCGCCGCCACATCACCTCCACAGGGTGTGGACCGGTGACGGTGTGCGGGACGTCTTCGGCGTCGCCGGGGGCGGGGCGTGCGCCGCGGTGGGGGCGGCGGGCCCGAGCCGCCCCGCGCCCCCCCGCCTGGAGGCGATGTCGGCGACGGAACGCAAGGCACGCTCCATTCTCGATATCGGACCCGATGCCGACGAGGCCGCCATCCGCAGGCGATTCAAGAAGGCGGTGAAAGCATGCCATCCGGACATCAACGGCGGCGGCGGCAAGGCCAATGGCCGATTGCGCGACGTCATCTGGGCCTACCAACACCTCACCGGCGCCGGACACGACTGAAGGCGGCCTCGGCGGCACGCCATCCTGCCGGCCAAGGTCCCTTGCGCCCAATCCCGCGGCCATGCCATTGTTGGCCCATCCGGAACCCGGTGACGATGAGGTGGTCACCTGCCCCTGGAAAGGGTATCTGGACCGGCAGACAATCAAGACGTGTGAGACCGTGACGAATCCCAGCGAAACAGGCCTGCTTCCGCAGGGCGCGCCCGACATGACCATCAAGGTCGCGTCGGCCTTTGGCCTCGACACCGCCATGGAAGTGCCGGGCTATTCGGACCGTGGCGAACACGTTCCGGATATCGACGAATCCTATGTCTTCGATCCGCAGACCACGCTGGCCATTCTCGCCGGCTTCGCCCACAACCGCAGGGTGATGATCCAGGGCTACCACGGCACCGGAAAGTCCACCCATATCGAACAGGTGGCGGCGCGTCTCAACTGGCCATGCATCCGGGTCAACCTGGACAGCCACATCTCCCGGATCGATCTCATCGGCAAGGACGCCATCATCCTGCGCGACGGCATGCAGGTCACCGAGTTCCGCGAGGGCATTCTCCCCTGGGCAATCCAGAATCCGGTCGCCCTGGTGTTTGACGAATATGATGCCGGTCGTCCCGACGTGATGTTCGTGATCCAGCGGGTGCTCGAGGTCCAGGGCAAGATGACACTGCTCGACCAGAACAGGGTGATCGTCCCCCATCGCTCCTTCCGCCTGTTTTCCACGGCCAATACCGTCGGTCTCGGCGACACCACGGGGCTCTATCACGGCACCCAGCAGATCAACCAGGGACAGATGGACCGATGGTCCATCGTCTCGACGCTGAACTACCTCGAGCACGAGGAAGAAGAGAAGATTGTCCTCTCCAAGGTGCCGCACTACGCCACAACGCGGGGCAGGGAGACCATCGGACAGATGGTGGCCGTCGCCGAATTGACGCGCGGCGCCTTCGTTGCCGGCGACATCTCGACTGTCATGTCGCCCAGGACGGTGATCACCTGGGCGGAGAATGCGGATATCTTCGATGACATCGGTTTCGCCTTCCGGCTGACCTTCCTCAACAAGTGCGACGAAACCGAGCGTTCGCAGGTTGCGGAGTTCTACCAGCGCTGTTTCGGCTCCGAGATCAGCGAGGCCGTCGTCGCCGGAACCGCAGCGCAATAGACCTGCAGAACCTCCGGAGGAAGTCCCCTGACACAGGACAGCAACCCGGCTGAACCCTTCAGAAGGGTCGTTGCGGGCACCATGCGTGCCATGGCCCGTGAACCGGAACTCGAGGTGAGTTTCGGCGTCAGGGAGTCTGGCGCCAGCGGCAAGACGGCGCGGCTGACGCAGGTGCCGCGGGAACTCGACCAGCATGCCGTCGCCATGGCGCGCGGCGAAGCCGATGCCCTGGCGCTCAAGCTGCGCCATCACGACACGCGGACCCATGCCCGTCGCCGACCGGCGAGTGAACTGGGCCGCTCCATTTTCGATGTGGTCGAGGAGGCGCGCTGCGAATCCATCGGAGCGATGCGCATGAAGGGTGTGGCCGACAACATCCAGACGGTGCTCGAGGAGCGTTGCCGGACCAGAGGGCTGCACCGCATCGAGCAGCGCGAGGACGCGCCACTGGCTGACGTGATCGGCCTTCTCGTCCGCGAGAGACTGACCGGCGTGGCGCCGCCACCCTCGGCAACGCGGGCCACCCGGCTCATGCGCAGCTGGCTCAACGACAGGATCGGCAGTGAACTGGATTCGCTTCACGAGGTCGTCGGTGACCAGGCTGCCTTTGCCGAGGCGCTGCGCACACTCATTCGCCATCTCGATCTGCCCGATGAAGATGCGGATGCAGCGCCGGAGGACCAGGACGACAGCGACGAGGCCGATCCCGAACAGGCGGAGGCCGAGGGGGAGAGCGATTCCAGTTCCGAGGCCAGCGCCGAGGAAGAGATGTCCGAGGACTCCATGGAAGCCGATTCCCGGGAGTCGGAGGATGACGAGATGGTGTCAGCCAGTACCGACGACACCGATCCCGCCGGGGAGATGCAACGGGCCGACGATCCCCTGAACGTGGCCAGCAACCGCTTCCTCTACCGTACCTTCACCCAGGAGTTCGACGAGATCATCGACGCCACGGATCTGTGTGATGCCGAAGAGCTGGCCCGGTTGAGGTCGCAGCTCGACCAGCAGATCGCCCATCTGCGTGGTGTCACGTCACGTCTCGCCAACCGCCTCCAGCGCAAGCTCATGTCGCAGCAGAACAGGGCCTGGGAGTTCGATCTCGAGGAGGGTCTTCTCGACTCGGCGAGACTGTCGCGGGTGGTTGTCGATCCTCTGATGCCACTCTCCTTCAAGATCGAACACGAGACCGAATTCCGCGACACGGTGGTCTCCCTCCTCATCGACAATTCAGGCTCCATGCGCGGCCGGCCGATCGGCATCGCCGCGATGAGCGCGGACATCCTGGCGCAGACCCTGGAGCGCTGCGGAGTCAAGGTCGAGATCCTCGGATTCACCACGCGCACCTGGAAGGGTGGACGCAGCCGCGAGAAGTGGCTGGCATCCGGCAAGCCCGCCACGCCTGGCCGTCTCAACGACCTTCGCCACATTATCTACAAGTCTGCGGACATGCCCTGGCGGCGAGCCCGGCGGAGTCTGGGCCTGATGCTGCGCGAGGGGCTGCTCAAGGAGAACATTGATGGAGAGGCACTGCTGTGGGCTCACGAACGGCTGATCGGGCGACCCGAACAGCGGCGCATCCTCATGGTGATTTCCGATGGCGCTCCGGTGGATGACTCCACGCTCTCGGTCAATTCGGGCAACTATCTCGAACGTCACCTGCGCGAGGTCATCGACAAGATCGAGGGCCTCTCGCCGGTGGAACTGATCGCCATCGGCATCGGTCACGATGTGACGCGCTACTATCGCCGCGCCGTCACGCTCACCGATGTCGAACAGCTTGGCGGCACCGTGCTCGGCGAACTCGCCTCCCTCTTCGACGAGGAGACACCGGCCACCCGTTCCCGGCCACCCGGAACGGCGCGGTCTCAGGCGGCGGTTGGCGCCACGTACCGGCCCATGAGCACGCGGTAGGGCACCAGGAGCGCCAGGGCCATCGACGCCTTGACGGCGTAGTCACCGACACCGTAGCTCACCCAGTCGAGCCCCCATTCGGCAAAGAAGACGCCGAACAGCAGCCAGAAGAAGATGAGGGTGTCCACGGCGGAGGCCACCGTCGAGGAGATGAGAGGCGCCCGCCACCAGGCCGACCGCCGCAGCAGGCGGAAGATGAGGATGTCGAGGAGCTGTGCCGTGAGGAAGGCGGAACCGGACGCCACCGCGGTCAGGAGGGCCTGCTCCGAGAACGCCTGCGGCATGGCAAAGGGTGTCCAGTCCGAAAGGACGGCGGACATGACGACGCCGACAGCAAACCCCCACAGCACCACGCGGGCCGCGCGCGCCGGCCCGAACGCGCGGTTGGAAAGATCCGTCACGAGAAAGGAGACAGGGTAGGTGAAGGCGGCCCAGGTCAGCCAGTCGTTGATCTGAGCGTGAACCAGCAGGTTCGAGACGACGACAACCGCCGACATCGCTCCGATGGCGACAGCCGGGCGTGTCATGACGGGAACGTCAGGCGGTGGCGTTCCGGCGCGCTGCCGCCTTCGCGACGCGGCGCTTGAGCTTCAGTGCCGGACCGGCCAGACGGCTGTCACGCTCGTGCATCAGGAAGGCATCGATGCCACCGTGTTTCTCGACGGTACGCAAAGCGTTTGCGGAGATGCGCAGGCGCACCCGTTCACCGAGCGTCTCGGACCACAGGCTGGCCCTCACGAGGTTCGGCCGGAACACCCGCCTGGACTTGTTCTCGGCATGGCTGCGATTGTTTCCCGTCATGACGGACTTGCCGGTCAGGGAACATGTGCGCGACATCTCTTCGGCTCCGGAACTCCAACAACGACGCCGTACCTATAGCGCCATGGGCCCGAGGTCAACTCCTGCAGCCCATGGCGGGAACCGGTCAGACAGCGACTCAACAGTCAGCAACCGATCACGTCTTCCATGACGCGCAACACGTTTTCACCGAGAATCTTGCGGATGTCATCCTCGCAATAGCCGCGACGCACCAGGGCCTCGGTCAGGACGGGAAGCCTGGAGCAGTCCTCGAGATCCACCAGGTCGAAGCGGACGGCGCCATGGTCGGTGCCGATACCGACATGATCGACGCCGGCAACCCCGATCGCGTGATCGATATGGGCGAGCAGGTCGTCGAGTGATGGAAACGGGATCTCCGCATCCACCAGCACGTTGTAGCCTCCGGTCCTGTCGCCGCCCGCCATCGCCATCAGGTCCGAAATAGCGGATGTCGAACCCGATGCGCTCTGTCGTCGATTGGCGCCGGCGCCACGTCCCGCACGACGGTCGGCAACATCCTCGAGCCGCTGCCAGTAGTTCCGTGAGATGTATTCGGGCCATGCAGTCACACAGACGATGCCGCCGTTGTCCGCAACGGCCCGGAGCATGTCGTCGGACATGTTGCGGGGATGATCGACCAAGGCCCGCATCGAAGAGTGCGAGGCCATGACCGGCGCACTTGTCATCTCGATCACGTCCTGGAACACCTTGTCGGAGGCATGCGAGACATCGACCATCATGCCCATCCGGTTCATCTCCGCGACAACGTCGCGGCCGAACGGGCTCAATCCGTCATGGCGCACCACATCGGTCGCCGAATCGGCCCAGCCATGCGTGTTGAAGTGGGTCAGCGACAGGTAGCGCACGCCAAGATCGAAGTACTGGCGCAGAACCCTCAGATCGTCGTCGATCGCGTGCCCGCCTTCGATCGCGATGATCACCGCAAGCTTGCCCGCTGCGGCAATCCTCCGCACGTCCGAAGCGCCAAGGGCCACCTCGACATCATCCGGATAGAACCGGCAGATCTCCTTCACCCCGTCGATCATGTCGAGAGCGCGACGGATCGCCGTGCCTTCGGCGACGTGGTGGAAGCCGACGCAGCAGGCAAAGAAGGATGCCGTGAGATTGCCCCGCTTCATCAGCGGCAAGTCCATGTAGCCGTTCCCGGTCTCGACGCCGAGGTCTTCGTCGAGGTCGATCCACCGCACCACGGTGTCGACGTGCGTGTCGATCACGATCGACGATGCATGGATGCGACGTGCTTCGCGACTGACTTCCATCCCATTTCCTCCCGGCGGACCGGTCGTCTTCGAAGACGACGCCCATCGTATCAGCAACGCCACCGAGATCGAGACCACCCGGAACCATGGGAAGGCCAATGATTGATCACGCTCAGGCCAGCGCGCTCATTGTCGCACCGCTCTCTTCAATAGCCGTTTCGCTCGGGCCTGACGTCGCCGGGACCTCTCCTCCATCGTCCCGACAGCACACAAAGCCCGTTCATCCACTGCCTCCAGACAGTGGAAACGCAGCTAGTCCTCCCGGGAAAGACGATCGGCCACCCTGCCTGTCAGACTGGTTCGATTTCTCACCACGGCACCACGACAGCTCGTGGGGCGCTCCCGATCCGCAGACGATCTTCGGACAAACCCGCCGCCTTCGGGAGAAAAACACACCGTCAGGCGGGTTTTGCAAGTCCCTCACATGTACTAGTCACAAAATCAGGAATACCCGGAACAGAAATCGAGATGAGTGAACGAGCCCTGGAGCGTGAAACCTCACATCCCGACAATGCACTTCGAGGCTCCTTGCATCTTCCTTGTGGCGCGATCCTGAAGAACAGACTGGCGAAGTCAGCCATGTCGGATTCGCTTGGAAACGGCGAAGGCGATCCCACCGAGGCCCAGATTCGACTCTACGAAAGGTGGGCCGAAGGCGGAGCAGCATTGTCGGTCATTGGTGAGGTTCAAGTCGATCCTCGCTATCCGGAAAAACCCGGGAATCTGGTGTTCGGAGCGCATACCGACGGGCGGGCGACAAGGTCCCTGATCAACCGTGCCACGATTGAGGGCGCTCATATCTGGCCGCAACTCGGTCATGCAGGCGCTCTTTCGCATCTGCCGATCAGTCAGCCGAAGGGACCATCTGCGCTCGATATCCAGGGTCTTCAATGTTCAGGCATGTCAGCTCAGGACATTCAGGAACTGCCTGACATGTACGCAAGGGCCGCGGCATATGCAAAGGACGCGGGATTCAGCGGCATTCATGTTCACGCCGGACATGGATTTCTGCTCAGTCAATTCCTGTCTCCATTGTTCAATCGCCGGAACGATGGCTACGGCGGTTCGATCGAAGCACGAAGCCGGATAGTGCTCGAAGTGATCGGCAAAGTGCGGCATGCCGTCGGTCCCTCCTTTCCCGTCGGGATCAAGATCAACTCGACGGACAGACTGGAAGGTGGATTGACAGAGGATGATGCCCTGGAGGTGGTTCGCCTTCTCGATCACACGCCACTCGATCTGATCGACGTTAGTGGCGGGACCTATTTCCCCGGAGCAAAGGCAAGCTCCGAAGGATCATCGGATGGCGGGCCTTACTTCCTCGAATTTGCCAGACGCGCAAGAGGGGTAACCGATGTGCCGCTCATGTTGACGGGGGGCTTTCGACGGCGCGAGCAGGCCGTGGACGCGGTGGCGAGCGGTGATGCCGACATGGTGAGTTTGGCGCGTGCCATGGTTCTCGATACGCGGCTTCCACAAGTCTGGTTGACCGAGGAAGGTGGTGATCCCGATTTTCCCATATTCGAATCCCCGCCTCGGGGTGGGGTAACGGCTTGGTACACCATGCGATTGACGGCGCTGGGCCAGGACGAGGAGAACACTTTCGCGATGGAACCTCGGCGTGCCTTGAGTGTCTATGAAGAACGTGATGCGCAACGTTGCATCAGGTGGCGAAGGAAATTTTCGCATCCACCGCAAGCACGTTGAAGGAAACGCCACGCGGGAGCGTTCCGCCATTCATGTGTCCGTGCCGCCTGGATTCCGCTTCAGAAGATCAAGAAAATCACTCACGAACCGGGACGCAGTGTCGGCGATTTCCCAAACCCGCGACGCAATCCCGGTCGTGCCGGTTGATACGATCCGCCGGATCCCCTGGATACCGTGAGGTTCACCGAGAGGTGTGCCCGGTCTTCCTTCCCGAACGCGGGAATGCGCCTGAACGGATGGCACATGACGTGGTCCGGCGGATGTCCCCCCGTCGCCGAACACATCGATCGCGCCGAGACGGCAGGGAACGGTCTTCCATTTCAGGGCCAGGCGCACCGCTCGGACATGGACGCTGTGAGCGGCACCAAAGACGATCAGTTGGTCCATGTCGCGTACCCCCGCAATCAGAACACCCCGATCAACGCATCAGCTCGACGTGATCGGCAGCATCGATCGAGGAACCGAAGGACTCGAGCGGCGCGCTCCGGCAATCCTGCACGAAGCAGACGCCATCGGCGGTACCGGGCGCGTCAGGGTCGACGGGCAGACAAATCCACATCACCGCCGGCAGCCGGACGAAACGGTCGGTGCAGCCCGGATCACGGTTCGTCGAGGAGCCGCCGGGCGGCAGTCCGCAACGGCAGGCGGCCGCACGCCACGTCGGCGGCGAGCGTCAGTGACGGGTCGTTGGTGGAGTTCCTGGACATCATTCGCGCCAGGATGAGATCGGCGACTTCATTCCTGATGGCTTGCGCGGCCTGTGTGCGGCGCTCGGCATCCAGGTGATTTCGGGCGGCATCGAACCAGCCATCGACGGCGTCGTCCACCTCGTCGAGGCCGTCGCCGGTGAGTGCCGAGCACGACACCACCCTGGTGGTCCAGAAGGAGCGGCCCGGGCGCAGGAGCGAGAGAGCCTGACGGAAATCCGCCACCATGTGACGCGCCAGGCCGGCAAGGTCGCCATCCGCCTTGTTGACGACCACGAGGTCGGCCAGCTCCATGATGCCGCGCTTGACTCCCTGAAGTCCGTCACCGGCGCCGGGCGCCATGAGAACGACGAACATGTCGGTCATGGCCGCCGCAGCCACCTCCGACTGACCGACGCCGACGGTCTCCACGATCACGACATCGTGTCCGGCCGCCTCCACGAGCCGGATGACGTCCCGTGTGCGCCGCGCCACGCCGCCAAGAGTACCGCGGGTGGGCGAAGAGCGGATGAAGGCTCCAGCGTGGCGCGACAGGCGCTCCATCCTGGTCCTGTCACCGAGGATGGAGCCACCGCTCTTCACGGACGACGGATCAATGGTAATGACGGCAACCCGTCTGCCCGACTCGAGAGCCCTGAGGCCGAAGGCTTCGATGAAGGTGGACTTGCCGACACCAGGGGCACCGGAAATGCCGATGCGCCGGCGCGCCGGCGTCACGTGCGCGAGGCTTTCAAGCAGGCGCGCGGCCGCTTCCTCATCCTCGGCGCGCGTCGACTCGACGAGCGTGATGGCACGTCCGAGGGCTCGGCGGTCGCCGGATCTCAGGGCATCGGCGATCAAGAGGAACGTCCCGCTCAGGTGGCTTGGCGCCGGCGACGGATCAGTTCGAGAACGTCTGCCGCGGCACCTGGAATATGTGTTCCGGGACCGAAGATGGCCGACACTCCGGCTTCGCGGAGCATGGCATGGTCCTGTGGCGGCACCACACCGCCCACCACGACCTGGATATCCGTTGCAGAGAGCTTCGCCAGGGCAGCGACAAGCTGCGGCACCAGGGTCCGGTGACCTGCCGCCTGGGTGGAGACGCCGATGACATGGACATCGCTTTCCACAGCCTGGTGCGCCGCCTCTCCGGGAGTCTGGAAGAGAGGACCGATGTCGACGTCGAACCCGAGATCCGCAAAGGCGCTGGCTATGATCCGGGCACCCCGGTCGTGGCCGTCCTGGCCGAGTTTGGCGACGAGCATGCGCGGCTGCCGTCCCTCCTCGGTGGAGAAGGCGTCGACAAGCGCCCTCACCTCGCAAAACTCCGCCGCCCCCTGCCAGGCAGCGCCATAGACGCCGGAGACCGGCCGGAGCACCGCGCTGTGCCGGGTGAAGATGCCTTCCAGGGAATCCGAGATTTCGCCGAGCGTGGCGCGGACCCTTGCTGCGGCGATGGAAAGTTCAAGGAGATTCCCGTCGCCGGCAGCACCGGCGGCAAGGGCATCGAGAGCCGTTCTCACCACCCCGTCATCACGACTCCGGCGCACCTCTTCGAGGCGCCGGATCTGGGCAACGCGTACCGCGGTGTTGTCAATCTCACGAATCTCGACCTCCGACTCCGTCTCGCTCCGGTAGCGGTTGACTCCCACCACCGTGTCGTCGCCGCGTTCGATTCGTGCCTGGCGGCGTGCCGCACTTTCCTCGATGCGTAGCTTCGGCAGGCCCGCCTCGATTGCGCGCGTCATGCCACCCAATTCCTCGACCTCGTCGATCAGGACACTAGCGGCCTCGACGAGAGAGGCGGTGAGCGATTCGACGAAATAGCTGCCACCGAGAGGATCGACGACATGGGGAATGCCGGTTTCGCCAGCGAGAATCAGCTGCGTGTTGCGGGCAATGCGGGCCGCCTCGTCACCAGGCAGGGCAAGGGCCTCGTCGTAGCTGTTGGTGTGGAGGCTCTGGGTGCCTCCGAGCACTGCCGCCATGGCCTCGACGGTGGTGCGCACGATGTTGTTGAAGGGATCCTGTTCGGTCAGCGAAACGCCGCTGGTCTGGCAGTGGGTGCGCAGCATCAGCGACCGCGGGTTCCGGGGGTTGAAAGGTTCCATGAGCCGGGCCCACAACAACCTCGCCGCACGAAGCTTGGCAATCTCCATGAAGAAGTTCATGCCGATGCCGAAGAAGAAGGAAAGCCGGGGCGCGAAGGTGTCGATGTCGAGACCGCGGTCACAGGCGGCACGCACGTACTCGACACCGTCGGCAAGTGTGTAGGCAAGCTCCTGGACCGCCGTCGCTCCCGCTTCCTGCATGTGATAGCCGCTGATGGAAATCGAGTTGAAGCGGGGCATCGACGTCGCGCACCAGGCAATGATGTCGGCGACGATGCGCATGCTGGGTGCCGGCGGATAGATATAGGTGTTGCGGACCATGAACTCCTTGAGGATGTCGTTCTGGATGGTCCCGGTCAGGCTGTCGGGGGCAACGCCCTGCTCCTCTGCCGCCACGATGAACATGGCGAGCACCGGCAGGACAGCCCCGTTCATGGTCATGGAGACGGACATATCGTCAAGGGGGATGCCGTCGAACAGGATCTTCATGTCCTCGACGGTGTCGATGGCCACACCCGCCTTGCCGACATCACCGGCCACCCTGGGATGGTCGCTGTCATAGCCGCGGTGGGTAGCAAGATCGAAGGCCACCGAAAGACCTTTCTGCCCACCCGCCAGAGCCTGTCGGTAGAAGGCGTTGGATTCTCCGGCGGTAGAGAACCCCGCGTACTGACGGATGGTCCATGGCCTGTTCGCATACATCGTCGCGCGCACACCACGCACATAGGGAAAGAGCCCCGGCAGGGTGGCGGAATGGCCAAGCGTCTCGAGATCCGCCTCGGTGTAGAGCGGCTTGACGGCAATGCCCTCGGCCGTCTCCCGGACGAGATCCTCGGCAGAACCGCCCTTGAGTTCCTTCCCGGCCCGGGAGCGCCAGGCTTCTGGAAACTCCGTCATGGCAAACCGCTTCCTTCGCACCTGCACAAAGTATTGGTCCGCCGGCCGGACACGTCAACGCGTCCCCGGTTGCGCCCGCCTAGCCGTGGTCTATAGTCGCTGCCCTGCCCTTGAGGAATTCATGATGGATGAACTGAACTATCCCGAGCTGCCCAACGATCTCGAGTCGTTCTGGATGCCGTTCACCTCGAACAAGGAATACAAGTCTTCTCCCCGCCTCCTGGCACGCGCTCGGGACATGCACTACATGACGCCCGGGGGCAGGAAGATCCTCGACGGCACCGCGGGGCTGTGGTGCTGCAATGCCGGTCATGGACGCACCCGCATCATCGAGGCGATCAAGGCTCAGGCGGACAGGATGGACTTCGCGCCGACCTTCCAGCTCGGACACCCTGCCGCCTTCGAACTCGCCAATCGTCTCGCCGATCTGGCGCCTGGCGACCTCAATCACGTGTTCTTCACCAATTCAGGGTCGGAATCCGCAGACACCGCCCTGAAGATCGCATTGGCCTACCACAACGTCCGGGGCAAGGGATCAAAGGTCCGCCTGATCGGCCGCGAGCGCGGTTATCACGGGGTCAATTTCGGGGGCACATCCGTCGGCGGTATAGTCAAGAACAGGCAGTTCTACGGCGGCCTGATCTCTGGCGTCGACCACATACGCCATACCCACGATCGCGAACACCAGGCCTGGACCAAGGGGCAGCCCGAATGGGGCGCACACCTGGCTGACGATCTCGAGCGCCTCGTGGCACTCCACGATTCATCGACGATTGCCGCGGTCATCGTCGAACCGGTGGCCGGGTCCACCGGTGTCCTGGTCCCGCCGAAGGGTTACCTGAAGCGCCTGCGGGAGATTTGCGACCGGCACGACATCCTGCTCATCTTCGACGAAGTCATTACCGGCTTCGGACGCCTGGGCGCCAGCTTTGCCAGCGAGTACTTCGACGTCATTCCCGACATGGTGACGACGGCCAAGGGGCTCACCAACGCCACCGTTCCCATGGGCGCCGTCCTGTGTTCCAGGAAGGTGCACGATGCCTTCATGGCGGGATCATCGGCCGGTATCGAGTTGTTCCACGGTTACACCTATTCGGGGCACCCGCTGGCCGCTGCAGCGGGTATCGCGACCCTCGATCTCTACCGTGAGGAAGGGCTCTTCGAGAGGGCCCGGGATCTTGCCGGCTATTGGCAGGACGCCCTGTGGTCCCTCGAGGGCGGTCACCACGTGATCGATCTGAGGAACATCGGCATCATGGCAGGGATCGAACTTGAACCGAGACCCGGTCAGCCAACCGCACGCGCCACGGAGACGTTCCATAAGTGTTTTGATGACGGCGTGCTCATCCGTGTGACCGGCGACACCATCGCACTCTCGCCACCACTGATCGCGGAACGCAGCCACGTGGACCAGATCTTCGAGACAATCGGTTCAACCCTCAAGACCGTCGCCTGAATCATCGTCCGGGCGCCGGCCACGTGTTGCGTCAGGACTTGCTCCGGGAGATCCGGTCAAGCTGGTTCTGCAGGCTGTCGATACGCTCCTGGAGGGCGCGGATGTCCTCGTTGCGGTCCGGCGTCTTGCCGGTTGCCTGGTCTGCTTCGGGATAGAACATCTCCATGGTGCGGCGCATCATGGCCATGTTGTTCCTGACCATGCCGTCAACGGCATCTGTCGGCGCGGGAAACATCTGATCGAAGGTGCGCGAGACCATGTCGCGCACCTGTTCCTGGTTTTTCGCCAGGCTCTCCATGCTGAGTTCGAGATAGCGTGGCACGAAGGTCTGCATGCTGTCGCCATAGAACCCGATCAGCTGCTTGAGGAAGCTGATCGGCAGCAGGTTGGCTCCCTTGGACTCTTCCTCGACGATGATCTGCGTGAGCACCGCACGGGTAATGTCATCGCCACTCTTCGCATCCTGAACGACAAAGTCGGCACCGTCCTTCACGATACTGGCGAGCTGATCGAGGGTGATGTAGCTGCTGGTCGCGGTGTTGTAGAGTCGCCTGTTGGCATACTTCTTGATGACGATCGTATCCTCTGCCTGCCGGTTTCTGGCTTTCGCCATCGTCTTCGGGCCTTCCTCCTGGAGGATGTCAGTATGACCCCGAGTGCGGTCCCCGGCCAGTCTTTGTTGCACTGCGGCATGGCCGCATGGCGCGAAAGGTGCCATCATCGCCACCATGAAGGACAGGCAGGATCTCGAGGACCTTGCCAGGGATTTCGTCGAGCTCTGGCAGGAACACCTCGCCACGACGTTGTCCGACCCGGCGCTGGCACAGTGGGCCACCATGTGGCTTGCGGGGATGCCCCATGACGCCACGGCGACGGGGACCGCGGCCACTGCCGATGCACCTGACGCTCTCGGCGAGCGTCTTGACGACCTCGCCAGCCGCATCGCTCGCTGCGAGGAACGGCTTGATCTCCTGGAACAGCAGTGTTGCCCCGCAGGCGGAACGACTGAGTCGCGCCCTTCACGACGTTGACGCCGACGCCTTTGCCGCAATCGTCGGCGCCGAAGCCGGCCGGCGGCTCGGATCCTTCATCGCCGGTGTGCGTGCCTACCACGAGCATCCCTGGAGACGTTCCGATCAGGCTCTCGACGTCCTGTGGCGTAGCGGGTCGACGTCGCTTCTCGACTACGGCGGACCCGGCCTGCCCCTGCTCATGGTTCCCTCCCTCATCAACCGGTCCTACATCCTCGACCTTGGTCCGGGAGAAGGTTTGTGTTCATGGCTGCGGAGGAACGGTGCACGACCGCTTCTGCTCGACTGGGGTGAGCCCGGCGTCACGGAAGCCCGCTTCGACCTCGACGCATACATCGCCCACCGGCTCCTTCCGGCACTCGAGGCCGCCACGGCCATCACCGGCGCCGCGGTGCCACTTCTCGGCTACTGCATGGGTGGCCTCATCGCCCTTTCAGGCGCTCTCGCCCGTCCGGATCGCGTCAGGGGTCTTGCCCTCCTCGCCACTCCCTGGGATTTCCATGCCGGCGTCCTATCCTGGAATGCCGCACTGGCTGCCGTGGCCGCACTCGCGTCGCGCCCCTCGGCGCCACCGGTCCCGGTGGACGTCGTCCAAACGCTGTTTGCCTCCATCCAGCCCGGCAACGTGGAAACCAAGTTCCGCGCCTTCGCCCGCCTCGATCCCGACAGCGATCGGGCACGCACCTTCGTGGCCCTTGAGGACTGGCTCAACGACGGTGTCCCGCTTGCCGCAGGTGTTGCCGTCGACTGCCTCCACGGCTGGTACCGGGACAACCTGCCGGCCAGGAGAACCTGGGTCTCGCTGGGCCGGACCATCGATCCGGGCACGCTCGACTGTCCCGTGCTCGTCGCCCTTCCGGCACGCGACCGCATTGTTCCTCCGGAATCCGCGAGCGCCCTGGCAGATCTCATCCCGCAGGCCACCATGATCGAACCCGCGGCCGGCCACGTCGGCATGGTCGCCGGCCGCCGATCCCTCGCCGCACTGTGGCAGCCGGTGCTCTCCTGGCTCACCACCCTCGAGTGAACCGCCCCGACCACACAGGTTCGCCGGCGTGCTTCAGTCATGGCGCCATCCCTGGTCCATGAGATAGCCTTTGCTCCTTCGGACAGCCTTGCGCCCGGGTCTTTCCAGTGACGGTGAAACGTGTGAACGGTTTCCTGGTGTTGAAGATCTCCGATCCACCATGGCGAAGCGGTTGCACCGGAGCGTAGCCAGTCGACGATGGCAGATGACACCGTGATCCGTGTTGCTGCGGGATACTTCGCATGGGCGGATGTGATTCGCACAATGTTGATATCTTGTCGGCGTTTATCGGTTATCTCCCGTGCGGCTGATGCTGGACGCCAATGTGATCGTGGCAGCGTTCCGCAGCCGCAATGGGGCGCGCAACCTGCTGTTGCATTTCCTTGACCCCGCTTTGTTCCACGGCGCTGTTTCTGGAGTATGAGGCGGTGCTGAGAACCCGGAGGACGACGGGCCACAGCCTGGAGAATGTCGCGGCGGTCATGAGCGCACTCGCGGCCGTGTCCGAGGGTATCGACATCCCGTTTCGGACGCGGCCCATGCCGGCTGATGTCGCCGATGAGATGGTGCTTGAAGCCGCCCTGAACGGAGAAGCCGAGGCCATCATGACACATGACGTCAGGGATTTCCGATTGGCGCTCAGGCCGGGCGCCAGCAGTGCAACACCAGGAGAGATCGTCAGGAGATTGAACACATGACGCGGATCCGACGCTACAGGTACCCGCTCCAACTGCCGCAGTCGCTCAAAGGAGACGGCGTCAGGTCTTGCCATGGAGGACGGTGTGTCGCTCAGCCAGTGGATCGTTTCGGCGGTCGCGCAGAAGGTCGGGGCCGTGGAGACAACTGACGATTTCCTGAGAGCGCGTGCCGGCATGGCAAAGCGCGGCGATCTGACAAGGCTTCTTGACCGTGCGCCGGATGTGCCGCCGACGCCGGAGGATGCCAACAAGGACTGACCGAATTGGCTGGCTCGTCGGAGCTCATTCCGCCACGTGTCAGTTCGTACCCCGAGAGAAGAAGGCCTGACAGGAGCCGGCTCACAGATCGGGAAGGATGTCGCGGTCGAGACAATCGATGACAGCGCGGGTCGCCACCAGGGCTGTGGCTGCCTCGAGATCGGGCTTGAGCCAGCGATCCTGGTCAAGGCGCGGAATCCTCTCGCGGATGACCGCTCTGGCACGTTCGAGGGCCGGTGACGAGGGAAGAGCGAGAAGATCGAGGGCCTGGGCCGCGGCCAGCAGCTCGATGGCAATGACGGCGTGGATGTTGCCGGAAAGAGGCAGAAGGCGCCGTGCCCCGTGGGTTGCCATGGAGACATGGTCCTCCTGGTTGGCCGACGTGGGAATGGAATCGACCACCGCCGGGTGGGCCATCTGACGCGATTCGGCGACAAGTGCGGCAGCCGTGACCTGCGTGATCATGAACCCGGAGTTGAGACCGGCGTCTTCAGCGAGAAAGGGAGGCAGCCCCGAGAATTCCGCATCCAGAAGCAGCGTGGTCCGCCGCTCGGAAATCGAGCCGGTTTCGACGGCTGCCAGAGCGAGATGATCCGCCGCAAAGGCGACCGGTTCCGCGTGGAAGTTGCCGCCGGAAAGCACGTCGCCGCCGTCGAAGATGAGCGGATTGTCCGTGACGCTGCGGGCCTCGACCTCGAGGATGGAGGCTGCGTGGCGCAGGGCGTCAAGACAGGCCCCTTGGACCTGCGGCATGCAGCGGAAACTGTAGGGATCCTGGGTACGGCCCGCCCTGTGGCGGATTCCGGAACCCTCCAGAAGCCGCTGAAGTGCCCGGGCGACGTCGCGTTGCCCCTGATGCGGGCGCAGGGCATGGATCCGTGCATCGAAGGGAACGGTTGTGCCCCTGACCCCTTCCAGGGACATGGCCCCGGCCACCAGGGATGTCAGGAGAGCTGTCTCGATGCCAAAGAGGCCCTTGATGGCCAGGGCTGTCGAGACCTGGGTGCCGTTGACGAGGGCGAGGCCCTCCTTGGCGGAGAGAACAAGGGGCTCAATTCCCCTCGCCCGAAGCAGCGGGGCTGCCGGTTGCGCCTTGCCGTCGACGAGAAATTCTCCCTCGCCGATCAGGGCCGCGCCAAGGTGGGCCAGCGGCGCGAGATCGCCCGAGGCGCCGACCGATCCCTGGGCCGGAATGGCGGGAAGAAGCCCCTCGTCCACAACCCGCACCATGAGTTCGGCCGTGGAGCGGCGCATGCCGGAACACCCGTGGGCGAGGCTGGCGAGTTTCAGGGCAATGATCAGTCTGACGACATCCGGCTCGATCCACGGACCCACTCCGGCGGAGTGGGAGAGGATGAGATTCCTCTGCAGGGTCCCGAGGTCGCTCCGGGCAATGCGCTCGCTGGCAAGCTTGCCAAAGCCCGTATTGAGACCATAGACCGGCTGATCTTCGGCCATGATCTCCCGGAGAACGGCCTCTCCCCTGTCGATGTTCCGCGCAGCCTCGTCAGCGAGCGTGAACCCGCTTCCGTTCAGGATCTCTCGCCAGTCGTCGAGCGTATTGGTGGCGCAGCCGATCGCAATGGTCATCGAGTCGGTTCTCCCCGCACATGGTGCAACGCAGAACAAGAGCGCTCCGGTTGTCGTTCCGGCAATCGCACGAGTTGCACATCGATGGCAAACTCGCACGAGCAGAATGGAGTGCGATCATGCCGGCAGATGTCTTCACGCAAGTCAAGGCAGCGCGCGGACACCGGCTGCGTTGCAAGGGGTGGAAGCAGGAATCGCTGCTGCGCATGCTGGAAAACAACCTCGAGAACGCGGAAGACCCATCACGCCTGATCGTCTATGGCGGAATCGCAAAGGCGGCGAGGAACTGGGAAAGCTATCATGCGATCGTCGACGCCTTGATGAACCTCGAGGACAACGAGACTCTCGCCATCCAGGCGGGCATGCCGGTCGCGGTTTTCCGGACACACAGGTTGGCACCGCGTGTCGTCATGGCACTCTCCAATGTCATCCAGGCCGACTGGGAGAGTTTCTACGACCTCATCGACCGCAACCTGACGACCTTCTCGTCCTACACCGCTGGCCCCTGGGAATACATCGGAAGCCAGGGTGTGGTGGAAGGGACCTTCGAGACCCTTGCCTGCATTGCAGACAACCGGTGGAACGGCGATCTTGGCGGCCGCATCTTCTTCACCGCTGGGCTCGGCGGCATGGGGCGTTCCCAACCCAGGGCCATGACAATGCATGGCGGCGTTTCGGTCATCGTCGAGGTCAGGAAGGACATCGTGAAGCAGCGGCTGCGGGACGGCTGGGTCGATATCGAAGCGCACAGCCTTGAATCGGCAATCGAACTTGCCCGCAAGGCGGCCGGGGCAAGGGAACCCCTTTCGATCGTCGTCTGCGGCAACATGGTTGACGCCTGTGAAGAGGCCATCTCGAAGGGCTGGTTTCCCGATATCGTTACGGAGATGTGCCCGTTTCACGATCCCTTCGCCGTCATTCCATCCGGTCTCTCGCCGGAACGTGCCGCAGGCATTCGCGCACAATCCCGCACGATCTACCTGGAGTACGCCCGGGACTCGATCAAGCGCATCGTGGGAGCAATGAACCGCTTTCGTGATCAGGGCTGCGAAGTCTTCGAATTTGGCACCTTTGCCCGAAAGGAAGCATTCGATGCCGGCATGGATCATGACGAAGCCTTCGGTTATCCGGGATTTGTCTCCGCGTACTGGCGCTCCCGGTTCTTCGAACTCGGCAGGGGTCCCTTTCGCTGGACCTGCATATCGGGATCGACGGCAGATCGTGACCGGCTGGACGATCTGGCCCTGGAAATGTTTCCCGAGTGTCCTGTCACGCAACGGTGGATACCGCTTGCACGCAGACATCTCCCCGTCGAGGGACTTCCTGCACGAGTCTGTTTCATGGGTTTCGGGCAGAGGAAGGACTTCGCCCTGGCCGTCAACCGGCTGGTTGGCTGCGGAGACGTCGAGGGGCCGATCGCCTTCTCCAGGGACAATCTCGATGCGGGATCCATCGCCAATCCGGCCATGGAGACCGAGACCATGAAGGACGGTTCCGACGCCATTTCGGACTGGCCGTTTCTCAACGCCTTGCTGAACACCGCGGCCATGGCCGATCTCGTCTCCATACAGGCCAATGGCACGATGGGAGTGTCCCATCACACAGGTGTCACCATCGTTGCCGACGGTACCGCGGAGAGTGCCGTGCGCATCGAGGCGGCCATGACCACCGACAGCGGCATCGGCATCGTCCGCTATGCCCAGTCCGGATACGACACCGCACGCCAGGTCGTTGAAGGGAAAGGACCACTGTCATCCGACACCATCAAGGTCCCCCTGTGGTGGTCGGAAAATGCGACATTCGGTCCCGAGGGCTGACGACACGGGGAGGCACGATGTGGTGATGGTTGCCTTTGTCGAAGAAAACCGCACCATCGCCACTCTACTGATCACTGTGCCGGGACGGATAAAGAGCCCGTCACACAACGTTTGAGAGGGAGCAGTACAAGAAGACGTCATCCATAACCATAGTCGCTGCCGCCATGCTTGGCGCCACCGGGGTGACCGCCTCGCCCGAAATGATGACCGATATCGTCGCCTGGCCTGGTTACATCGAGCGTGGCGAAACCGTGAAGGAGTTTGACTGCGTCACGAGGCAACAGGATGCATGGTCCGGGTCAAGACGGCCAACACGTCCGATGAAATGGTCGCCCTCATGAACGAGGGCGGCTTCGATGTCGTTACCGCTTCGGGTGATGCGTCGCTCCGCCTGATCGCCGGAAAGCGCGTTCAGGAGGTCAACATCGATCTCGTTCCGAGCTGGCATACCATCGACGACAGGCTCATGCAGGCCCCGTGGCACACCGTCGACGGCAAGCACTACGGCACGCCGTACATGTGGGGCCCGAATGTACTGATGTACAACACCGACGTTTTTCCCGAGCCGCCGGAGAGCTGGGAAGTGGTGTTCCGCGAAATGACGCTGCCCGACGGGCAGTCGAACAAGGGGCGGGTGCAGGCCTATGACGGCCCCATCCACGTCGCCGATGCGGCTCTCTTCCTCATGCATCACGAGCCTGACCTGGGGATCGAGAACCCTTATGAACTTAACCAGGACCAGTACGCCGCAGCGCTCGATCTTCTGCGCGAGCAACGCAAGATTGTCGACCGCTACTGGCATTCCGCCTTCAACATTCTCGACCTTCACGATCATCCTTGGCCACGCGACATCTTGTGTTGTCGTCGTCTACAACAATGCAATCGCCCGCTTCCGCCGGCTCTCCGGCTCGCTGATCGAGGCGTCTTTCGATCTCGGAGCCACGGGTTTCCAGACCTTTCGCTACGTGGTTCTTCCGAACCTGTCGACAGCTCTCCTCGCAGGAGGGATGATCGCCTTTGCTCTCTCGTTCGACGAGGTGATCGTCACCACGTTCACGGCCGGACAGCAGCAGACCCTGCCCATATGGATGCTCGAGGAACTCGTGCGACCCCGTCAGCGCCCGGTGACCAACGTGGTGGCCATGGTGGTGGTGACGTTCCTGGCTATCCTCGCAGCCTACTATCTCACCCGCGAAACACAGGGTTCCCGCTCCACGTGATGGACCGGCGCCCGACTGGTTCTCCCTGGTGTCTCGACTCGATTGCCTGACCTGTGGCACAAGGGCCTGCCAACCATCAGGAGAGGTCCCCACCATGACCGATGTCGTGATTGTTGCCGCAGCGAGAACACCCGTCGGCTCCTTCAACGGCGCCCTTGCCAGCCAGGATGCCCACGAGCTGGGCCAAGTCGCCATCGCGGGCGCTCTGGAGCGATCCGGAGTGGAACCGGGCGACGTCGACGAGGTCATCATGGGCCAGATCCTGCAGGCCGGCGAGGGCCAGAATCCTGCCAGACAGGCATCGATCGGCGCCGGCATCCCGGTCGAGAGTCCCGCCTGGAGTCTCAACCAGCTGTGTGGCTCGGGCCTGCGAGCGGTGGCCGTCGGCGCCCAGCAGATTGCCGGGGGCGATGCGTGTGTCGTCGTTGCCGGCGGCCAGGAAAGCATGAGCCGTGCTCCCCACTGCATCCATCTGCGCAATGGCACCAAGATGGGCGATGCCGGGATGATCGACACCATGATCAGGGACGGGTTGTGGGACGCCTTCAACGGCTACCACATGGGCGTCACCGCGGAAAACGTGGCCCGACGCTGGCAGATCACCCGGGAAGACCAGGACGAGTTCGCTGTCACGAGCCAGAATCGCGCCGAGGCCGCCCAGAAGGCAGGCAGGTTCGCCGACGAAATCGTTCCGGTCACCATCACCACGCGAAGAGGGGAGACCGTCGTCAGCGAAGACGAATACATCCGTCACGGCGTCGAGATCAGCCACCTCGCCAAGCTGCGCCCCGCCTTCGAGAAGGAAGGCACGGTAACGGCCGGCAATGCGAGCGGCATCAACGATGGGGCTGCCGCCATTGTCCTGATGAGTGCCGATGAGGCTGAACGGCGCGGACTGCGTCCCATGGCAACCATCCGCTCCTGGGCCCACGCCGGTGTCGATCCTGCCATCATGGGCAGCGGCCCCATACCGGCCAGCCGCAAGGCGCTTGGCAAGGCCGGATGGGAGGCCGCCGATCTCGATCTCGTGGAGGCCAACGAGGCCTTTGCGGCCCAGGCCTGTGCCGTCAACAAGGACCTGGGACTCGCCCCGGAGAAGGTCAACGTCAATGGCGGCGCCATCGCCATCGGCCATCCCATCGGGGCATCGGGAGGGCGTGTGCTCACCACCCTGCTGCACGAAATGCAACGGCGCGATGCCAGGAAGGGCCTCGCGACACTGTGCATAGGCGGCGGCATGGGAATCGCCATGTGTGTCGAGCGCTGAAGCGCGGCAACGGACAGGGAGACGGTGTCGACATGAATCGAAATGCCCTCGTCACCGGCGGCACACGCGGTATCGGGGCCGCCATCGCCGAAGCCCTCGCTGGTGCCGGTTACACGGTCGCCGTGAGTTATTCGGGCAACGTCGAGCGCGCCCGGGACTTCTCCTCACGGACCAACATTCCATCATTCCGCTGGGATGTCTCGGACCACGATGGCTGCCAGCAGGGCGTGGCACTCGTCGAGGAACAGATCGGCGGCATCGATGTGTTGATCAACAACGCCGGCACGTCGCGAGACGGATTCCTTCACAAGATGGCGGCCGAGGACTGGTCGAGAGTCGTGGATGTCAACCTGAGTTCATGCTTTCACATGTGCCGCGCGGTCATCGGCGGCATGCGCAGCCGCGGGTTCGGACGGATCATCAACATCAGTTCCGTCAATGGCCAGGCCGGCATGCTGGGACTGTCGAACTATTCGGCCGCCAAGGCGGGCATGATTGGCCTGACCAAGGCGCTGGCCCTCGAGAATGCTTCGAAGGGGATCACCGTCAATGCCATCGCGCCGGGCTATGTCGACACCGATCTCATTGCCCATGTCAGCGAAGCAATGATGCAGCGCATCGTCTCCGGCATCCCCGTGGGGCGGGTGGCGCAACCGGAAGAAGTGGCCCGCTGTGTCCTGTTTCTCGCCGATGACGACTCCGGTTTCATCACCGGCTCGACCCTCTCCATCAACGGTGGCGCCCACATGGCCTGACCGGCGCCACCCGGTTCAGGACCACAGGTCCCCGGCGCGGTCTCAGTGCGGGGCGATTTCGCCCGCACCCCACCAGTAGATGCAGCAGAACAGGAACAGCCAGACGACATCGACGAAGTGCCAGTACCAGGCGGCCGCCTCGAACCCGAAGTGCTGCTGCGGGGTGAAGTGGCCCTTGCAGGCCCTGACCAGGCAGACACTGAGGAAGATGGTGCCGACAATGACGTGGAAGCCATGGAAGCCGGTGGCCATGAAGAAAGTGGAACCGTAGATCCCGCCACTGAAGGTGAACGGCGCCTCGACATACTCGACGATCTGGAAGGCCGTGAAGGTGATGCCAAGCACCACCGTGACCCACAGTCCGGCGATCAACTGGTCACGCTTGCCTTCCCTCAGGGCATGGTGAGCCCATGTGACGGTGGTGCCCGAGGTCAGCAGCACCAGCGTGTTGATGAAGGGAAGATCCCAGGGATCAAACGTGAGGACATTCTCCGGCGGCCATATGCCGCCCATCTGGATGGTCGGAAAGAGGGCGGCGTTGAAATAGGCCCAGAACCAGACAAGGAAGAACATCACTTCCGAAGCGATGAACAGCGCCATTCCGTAGCGCAGTCCGATCTGCACCACCGGCGTGTGTGCCTTCTCGACCTGGGCCTCGCTCACCACGTCGCGCCACCAGAAGAACATGGTCGACAAGGCAAGGGCCAGTCCCGGAAAGATCATCCACCATCGTCCCGGGTCGTCGAACATGCCGATCATCCCGGCGGCCAGCACGAAGGCGGAGAAGGCACCGAGCACGGGCCATGGACTGGGATTGACCATATGGTAGGGATGAGTAGGTGAATGATCGGCCATCAGGTCTCTCCTTGTAACAATGCGGCCGGAATCCGGCCGTCCCTCATGGTGTGCATGGCCAGCGGACCCGGAACCCGGGCCTCGGCCGTCCTGTCGCTGTCAAAGAACGTGTAGGACAGTGTGATGCTGCGGACCTCCGCGGTCAGCGGGTCCTTCAGCATTCCCGGATCGACGAAGAACGTGACTGGCATGGCCACACGTTCACCGGGTTTGAGTGTCTGCTCGACGAAGCAGAAGCAATCGATCTTGGCGAAGTACTCGCCGATCTTCAAAGGCGTGACATTGAAGGTCGAGACCCCGGTAATCTCCCTCGCCGTGGGATTGAACGCCTCGTAGAAGACCGTGACCTGTTCACCCGTTGGTGTCCGGACTTCCTTCAGCAGCGGGCGGAACTCCCAGAAGAGTCCGCGCGCCGTATCGGCATTGAACCGTACCGTGACGAGTGTCGGATCTCCGCTGAACCCGGGGGCGGCATTCGCCGTGGTGGGCGTGCCGCCGAATCCGGTCACCTGACAGAACAGGCGGTAGAGCGGCACCGCTGCCGCGGTCAGTGCCGTCATCAGGGCGATGCCGGCGACAATCCCTGCGACGGTGGTCCGCTTGCTCATCACTCAGCCACCCATCCTGACGATCGAGACGCCATAGATGACGAGGATGAACGCTGCGAGCACGAGGGCGATCATGATACTCCGGCGTCGGCGCTGCGTCTTGATGCGTTCGGCTTCGGTCATGACCAGTGGAACCCGTGATCGATGCCAAGGAGAGCGAAGAGCACCGCAAGATAGAAAATGGAGTACCTGAACATCCAGCGCGCCGATGCCTCGTCGCGGCGTATCAGGATGGCAAGGGCGCCACACGTGAAGATGACCGAGAGGCCGGCCGCTCCCGCGCCGTAGAGGGCGCCGGCACTGCCAATGAACCAGGGAGTCATCGACACCGGAATCATGAGAACGCTGTAGGCCAGGATCTGCCAGCGCGTCGCCCTGGCGCCGGCCGTGACCGGCAGCATCGGAATGCCGGCGCGGCGATAGTCATCCGATCGATAAAGGGCCAGCGACCAGAAATGCGGCGGAGTCCACATGAAGATGATGGCAAAGAGCGCGATTGATGCGGCCGACACGCTGCCGGTCACGGCGGCTTCGCCGATCACCGGAGGAAAGGCGCCGGCGGCGCCTCCGATGACGATGTTCCAGGGTGTCCGGCGTTTGAGCCACACCGTGTAGACAAAGACATAGAAGGCGATGGCGAGGCTCAGCAGTCCGGCGGCCATCCAGTTGACCGCCACGCCCATCATCATGACCGAGGCAATCGCCAGTGTCGCCCCGAACTCCAGGGCACTCGTTCCGGCAATCCGGCCTGATGGAATGGGCCGATGCCATGTTCTGTGCATGAGGGCGTCGAGGTCTCGCTCATACCACATGTTGATGCACCCGGCGGCGCCGGCACCCAGCGCGATGCACAGGAGCGCCACCGCGGCAAGGAACGGGTGGAGATTTCCCTCGGCAACGACGAGACCGATGGCGCCGGTAAACACCACCAGCGACATCACCCGCGGTTTGAGGAGCGCAAGATAATCGCCCGGGGACGCGGCGAGTGTGTCAGCCGGGTGTGCTGCCTGGATTTCCGTGGTCAGGGCCTGCCCCCTTCGTCAGTGGCCCGCCCTGGCCGGGGCACCCATGTAGGGAGGATCCTCGAATGTGTGGAAAGGTGGCGGCGAGGACACCGTCCACTCCAGTGTCGTGGCCCCTTCGCCCCAGGGGTTGGCCGGACAGCGCACACGGTTGGCCACGAAGACGCAATAGAGCACGTAGAGGAACACCACCATGCCGGCAGCCGTGACATAGGACCCGATGGAGGACACGAGATTCCATCCGGCATAAACGTCCGGATAGTCCGGAATTCTCCGCGGCATGCCCGCCATTCCGAGGAAGTGCTGCGGGAAGAAGGTGACGTTGACGCCGATCAGGGTGATCCAGAAGTGCAGCTTGCCGGCCCATTCGGGATACTGGTACCCGGTCATCTTGCCGATCCAGTAGTAGAAGCCGCCAAACAGGGCGAATACGGCGCCCAGCGACAGCACGTAGTGGAAGTGCGCCACCACGAAGTAGGTGTCGTGCATGGCCGTATCGATACCGGCATTGGCCAGAAGGACGCCTGTTACACCGCCCAACGTAAAGAGGAAGATGAAGCCCAGCGCCCACAGCATCGGTGTCTTGAACTCGATGGAACCACCCCACATGGTGGCGAGCCAGCTGAAGATCTTGATGCCCGTGGGCACGGCGATGATCATCGTCGCAATGATGAAATAGGCCTTTGTGTCCAGCCCCATGCCCACCGTGTACATGTGATGGGCCCAGACGATGAATCCGACGAATCCGATGGCGACCATGGCGTAGGCCATGCCGAGGTAGCCGAAGATGGGCTTGCGCGAGAAGGTCGAGATGATGTGGCTGACGATTCCGAAGCCCGGCAGGATGAGGATGTAGACCTCCGGATGGCCGAAAAACCAGAACAGGTGCTGGTAGAGGACGGGATCACCGCCCAGGGCAGGGTCAAAGAAACCGGTGCCGAAATTGCGGTCCGTCAGCAGCATGGTGATGGCGCCGGCCAGCACCGGCAGTGACAGCACGAGCAGGAATGCGGTCACAAGAACCGCCCATACGAAGAGCGGCATGCGGTGAAGCGTCATGCCCGGCGCGCGCATGTTGAAAATGGTGGTGATGAAGTTGATCGCACCCAGAATCGACGATGCACCGGCAAGGTGGATCGCCAGGATCAGGCAGTCGATCGCCAGGTTGCCCTGGTTGCCATAGGTCGACAGCGGCGCATAGATCGTCCAGCCGACACCGGTGCCCCCACCGATGAACACCGACCCCACGAGCAGCACACCTGACGGGATGAGCAGCCAGAAACTGATGTTGTTCATGCGCGGGAACGCCATGTCGGGTGCACCGATCATCATCGGCACCATCCAGTTGCCGAACCCGCCGATGAACACCGGCATGATCATGAAGAAGATCATGATCAGTCCGTGACTCGTGATCAGCACGTTGTAGAGGTGATAGTCACCACCCAGGATGCCGTCGCCGGGATAGGCCAGTTCGATGCGGATGAGCATCGACATCAGGAAGCCGACCAGGCCGAACACGAACCCGTAGACGATGTACATCGTCCCGATGTCCTTGTGGTTCGTGGAATAGAGGTAGCGCAGGAACCCCGTGGGCTGGTGCGCGTGGTCGTCTTCGATCGCGTGGGCTTGACTCATCTCATCGGTGTCCTCGGCTTGGGCTTCGCCTCATCGGAATGTTCAGTTCTGCGCGACAGTCACGACCGCGTCATCAGTCGTCCCGCGACTCGCCAGCTGCTCGTTCGCCCATGTTCCGAACGCGGCGTCGGACACGGCCTCGACCATGATAGGCATGTAGCCGTGATTGAGACCGCACAGTTCCGAACACTGTCCGTAATACATGCCCGGCTGCTCGATCTTCATCCAGATCTCATTGAGGCGTCCCGGAACGGCGTCCATCTTGACCCCGGCCGCCGGCAGGGCCCAGGCATGGATGACGTCCTCGGACGTGATCTGCAGCCTGATGTATTTGTCGACCGGCACCACCACCGTCGAATCGGTGGTCAGCAGCCGTGGCTGGCCTTCCGCGAGTTCGTCATCGCCCAGGATGTAGGCATCGAACTCCAGACCATCGTAATCCGGGTACTCGTAGGACCAGTACCACTGGTGACCCGTGATCTTGATGGTGAGGTCAGGCTCCGCCACCGGCAGGGTTTCCTGATCATAGAGAAGGCGCAGGGAGGGAATGGCGATCACGATCAGGATGAGTGCCGGAATTCCGGTCCAGATCACCTCGAGAAGACTGTTGTGGGTGGTGCCGGAAGGTTGCGGATTGGCGGCACGGCGGAAACGGATGAGGATGTAGGCCATGAGCAGCAGCACGAAGACCGAGATGACCATCATCACCGGAAACAGGAAGACGTCGTAGAACCAGTGGATGTCGACCATGCTCGGCGACGCCGCCGGCTGGAAACCCCACTGCCAGTCCTCCGAGAGACCCACTGTCTCCTGGGCCAGGGCTGGAGCTGCATGCACGGCGACCACCAGGACCGCCACCATGAGGAACGGTGTCAATGTGACTCTCCTCCAGACATTCAATCCGCAAGCAGACCGGTCCGGTCCACCGGTTCGGGCGAGGCGGACCATACACGACCCGCAATCCGCTTCACAAGCCTGCAGGCCCCGATTCCCCCCTCTCCGGCACCGGATGCCCGAACGCAGGCAATCCGTCCCGATTGCTGCAGACTTCGGCACTCTCCCACCCGTTCCATGACACAAGGCGGCAGCCCCGTCGTGAAGGGAACTGTCCATGGCAGTCAGCGGACCGCAGACCGCATCTCTTCCACGAAAAGGCGGTGGCCGCCCGATCCGGATGACGGCTCAGGCAGAACCGCAGAACCGGCAAGAATGTGTTGTGACTGTCCCTGGTGGCTGACCGGAGTTCATCTGCAGGCGCTGCCGACGGGAACAACACGAACTGCGGATTGCGAACGAAGCAATCCCTCCGTGCGGGGACGCTCCCCGCAAAGGTCGTTGGCGGAGTCGGGGTGCAGTCGCTATAAGGAAGGGTTACCGGTGGAGGCCCCCAGGAGATGAATGTGTCAGCCGATGACCTCTTCTTCCAGCGAAGCGACATGGAAAGAAACCGGGTCACCGGTATCGTGGGCGATGCCCTGAGGGGCGCCGATGATGGCGAACTCTTCATGGAGTTCGGTCAGTCCGAAACCCTTGTGTTCGATGACGGGCGCCTCAGGCAGGCCGGCTACGACGTTGTCCAGGGCATGGGTCTGAGACGCATCGTCGACGATGTGACCGCCTATGCCCACACTTCGGAGCTCTCCGAAGCCGCCCTCCAACGCGCCGCCAGGACCGTGCGCGAGATCGATGGACGGGAGGCAGACATCGCCGTCGCGCCGGCGCGCACCAACCGTCATTTCTATGGAGAGGACAATCCCGTCTCAGAGATGTCCTTCGGCGACAAGGTGACGCTGCTTGAGAACATCGACGCCTGGCTTCGCTCAAGGGACGAGAGGGTCCACCAGGTGACAGCAGCCCTGCTGGCAAGCTGGCAGGTGGTCTCCATCCTGCGCGCCGACGGCAGCATGGTGACGGACGTCCGCCCTCTCGTTTCGGTCAGGATCAGTTGCGTCGTGCAATCGGGTGACCGCATGGAAGCCGGCTCTCATGGCACGGGTGGCCGCCTGCCCTATGCCGAATTCATCGGCCAGGAGCAGTGGAAGGATCATGCCGACGAGGCCTTGCGCAACGCCCTTGTCAACCTCGAATCTGTCGATGCCCCGGCCGGCGAGATGCCCGTCGTCCTCGGTCCGGGCTGGCCGGCTGTCATGCTGCACGAGGCTGTCGGACACGGTCTCGAGGGCGACTTCAACCGCAAGAAGACGTCGGCATTCTCCGGTCTCATGGGTGAGCGGGTGGCTGCCCCGGGAGTCACGGTGATCGACGACGGGACGATCGCCGGCAGGCGAGGCTCGCTCACCATCGATGACGAGGGCACGCCAACCGAACGGACGGTGCTGATCGAGGACGGAATCCTGAAGAACTACATGACGGATCGCATGAATGCGCACCTGATGGGTACGGCGAAAACCGGCAACGGACGGCGCGAAAGCCATGCCCACCAGCCCATGCCGAGGATGACCAACACCTGCATGCTGTCAGGCGCCAGCGACCCGGACGAAATCATCGCATCGGTTCCCAACGGTCTCTATGCGGTCAATTTTGCCGGCGGGCAGGTCGATATCGTCAACGGCACCTTTGTCTTCACCGCGTCGGAGGCCTATCTCATCGAGAACGGAAAGGTGGGCCCTTCGGTCAAGGGCGCGACACTGATCGGCGATGGACCGTCCGCCCTGAAGCACGTCAAGGCGGTCGGCAATGACATGCGGCTCGACCCGGGTGTGGGGACATGCGGCAAGAACGGCCAGATCGTGCCGGTCGGTGTCGGTCAGCCGACCATGCTGATCGAAGGCCTGACCGTTGGCGGCACGCAGGCCGGATAGACCGCTTCCTGCCGTCAGACCACCGAGGCGGCGACCGCCTGAACCTCCACCTTGAGCACCGGGGTGGCAAGGGCTGTGACGAAAACCAGTGTCGAGGCCGGAGCGGCCTCTCCGAGAGCCTGCTGGCGTGCCTGGCGCACGGCCGCGAGATTATCCTCGCCGACAACATAGGTCGTCAGTGACACGAGATTGTCCGCCGCCATGCCTTCCGCCCGGAGGATCGCCAGGACATTCGCAAAGCACCAGCGTGCCTGTTCGCCGACATCTTCGGGAATGGTGCCGTCGGGCATGATTCCGATCTGCCCCGAGACATGCAGCTGCTTCATGTCACCCGGAACCACGACCGCGTGGCTGTAGTTCGACAGGGGTGGCGCGACACCATCAGGATTGAATCGCCTCAGCATGGCTTCGGCAATCCCTTCTTGCGTAGTTTCAGAACGAGAACTCGCTGAACACCGGATCGATACTGCCGCCCCACGCGTTTTCCCATCGATCCAGAAGGATGTCCGCCGGAGTCCTCCCCGACATCGCGATCTCCATCAGAGAATCGAGAAAATGCACCTCGTCGAGGCTGCCGTCGTAGTAGCGCCGCCGGTAGAGACCCTCGCAGGAGATCTCCAGCATGTCGCGGGCGACATCCTGGACGGTTCCCGACCTGAACGGCGCCCTCAGCCCGAGCCGCGGCACGTCGGCCTTCATCTGCACCTGCTCCTCCCAGGTCCAGTCCCGCACCATTTCCCAGGCTGCGTCGAGCTGCGATTGCACGTAGAACAACCCGGTCCACAGGGCGGGCAGGGCACAGATGCGCCGCCAGCTGGCGCCGTCGGCGCCACGCACTTCCATGTATCGCTTGATCCGGACGTCCGGAAACAGTGTGGTCAGGTGGTCTTCCCAGTCGGAGAGCGTCGGGATCTCGCCTGGCAGGGCAGGCAGGCGCCCCTCCATGAAATCGCGGAACGACTGGCCCGAGGCGTCGATATAGCGTCCGTCACGCAACACGAAGTACATCGGCACATCGAGAGCGTAGTCGACGTAGCGCTCAAATCCGAACCCGTCCTCGGTGACGAACTTCAGCAATCCGCTGCGATCATTGTCGGTATCCGTCCAGATGTGGGCGCGCATCGACAGGAAGCCGTTCGGCTTTCCCTCGCTGAATGGCGAGTTCGCGAAAAGCGCGGTCGTCACCGCCTGCAGCGCCTGGGCGACCCTGAACTTCTGCACCATGTCCGCCTCGGACCCGAAATCCAGATTGGCCTGGATCGTGCAGGTACCGACCATCATGTCGAGACCCATGGTCCCGACCTTCTGCATGTATTCCCGCATGATCCTGTAGCGTCCCTTGGGCATCCATGGCACGTCCTGCCGACGGTCGAGAGGCCTGAGCCCCAGGCCGAGGAAGATGATGCCGAGTTCCTCGGCGACCTCCTGGCACTGGTCCAGGTGGGCATTCACCTCGCGACAGGCTTCATGGAGTGTCTTCAGGGGGGCGCCCGAGAGTTCCACCTGCCCGCCCGGCTCCAGGGACACGTGCTGCCTGTCCTTCTTCAGCCCGATGATATGGTCTCCCTCCATGAGCGGCTGCCAGCCGAATCGCTGCAACTCCTCGAGGATGACGCGGATGCCGTTGGGAGCATCGTAGGAAAGCGGCTCGCGGGTGATGGCGTCGTAGGCGAATTTCTCGTGCTCCGTGCCGACCAGCCACTCCTCGGGTGGCTTGCATCCCGACTCCAGAAGCTCGATGAGCTGGTTGCGGGATGTGACCGGCGTGGTGTTCTGTGCGGAAGGTATGGACACGATCGACAAGGCTCCCCGAGCGCCGCGATTGGCGCCGCGCACGATATCCCGCGTTCAGGGCGCTTGCAAAGGGACGCCCTTGGGCACGACACCCTTCATGCGGTTGTGGCTGCGGCATTTGCTGGTTGGATTTCGTCGATGACAACCAGGGTGAGCCCAGTTGCCTGGCGCGTCCGGTGAGTGACGTCATGGCATGTGGGGTGTGGTTGCGTACGTCGGCCTCCATGCCTCGTTCCACGAATTCCGTGACCCGGGTGACCATCATGCAGATCAGGCACGGGCCTTCTCGTCGACGGCGACCGCCTTGCCGAGGCGCGCGATGTCTGGCGCTGATGAAGGCTGGCTTCTCCGGACCGTCACGGCGGCAACAGGCGAGGACCGGGCGATCCTGTTGACGACCGAGGGGTCTCGTCCCGACAGTCTCTTGCCACCGCTGAACTTGGCGCCAGGTGCAAGACTGGGCCAGGAACTGAAGTGCTGCGCACTCGAAAAGGCCGTGAAGTCGGGGCCGATCCCCGGGATAGTCGTGCCCTCGACGATCCTGTCGACTCCCATCATCCGGTGCAGCGCATGAGCCGGCGTCGCGTTCGTGTGAGGGACCGGCTCGCCGCGAGGTGTCCGTGCTGGTCTTGATCCAGCCATCACGCGCCGAAACAAGCCGATGACAATCGCGTTCGTCGGTCGGGAAGATACCCGGTCATGAAGAGTCGGTCCGGCAATTGCCGCAGAGATGGTGCATGATGGTGAATGGCTCGATGATCAGGACGTGTGATCGAAGCCACTCAGGCCAGGGGAGTACCAGTCAGTGGACGACAAGAAATCGACAGGATTCGATCCGATGGTTGCGCCACGTTACAGCGAAATCGCGACATTCATGCGCACACCGTATGTCACCAGCGCCGACGGTGTTGAGATTGCACTGATCGGCGTGCCCTACGACGGCGGCACGACGAACAGGCCGGGCGCCCGGCACGGTCCCCGTGAAATTCGCAACATGTCGAGCCTCATGCGCTCCATCCATCACGTGACCCGGTGCAACCCGTATGAACTCTGCAGGGTCGCGGACCTCGGCGACGTTCGTTTCACCCGGATTTTCGAGGATGAGGCGGTTGTCGAGGAAATCGCGGCGTTCTACCGCGACATTCATCAACACGGAGCGTATCCGCTGACCGCCGGCGGCGATCATTCGATCACCTATCCCATCTTCAAGGCGATTGCGGCCGACGAAAGGCTGGGCATGGTCCACGTCGATGCCCACACAGACACGTGGGACGAGTTCCAGGGGTCGAAGTTCACCCATGGCGCGCCCTTCCGGCGGGCCGTCGAGGATGGCCTCCTGGATCCGAAGAGAACGGTTCAGATCGGTATCCGCGGTGCGCAGAACACGCCGGAAGGCTGGGACTTCTCCCTGGAGAGCGGCATGCGCGTCGTGTTCATGGAAGAGTTCGACGAACTGGGTGTCGATGCGATTATCGACGTGGCTCGCCGCGTGGTCGGCGAGGGCCCGACGTACATCTCGTTTGATGTGGATGGACTCGACCCGGTCTATGCGCCCGGCACCGGAACTCCGGAGGTCGGCGGCATCACGACGATCGACGCGCAGAAGCTTCTCAGGGGCTTGAGAGGCCTCGATCTTCGCGGAGGTGATGTCGTGGAGGTGGCGCCGCCATTCGATCCGACCGGGAACACCGCCCTGGTCGGCGCCACGATGATGTACGAGATCCTCTGCCTGCTTGCGGAATCGCGACATCGCCTGCCGAGACTCTAGGGCATGACCGAACCACCGTTCGGACCGATCGTCTGGCCGGTCATGAATGTGGCGCCGGGACCGCTCAGAAACACGATCGCGGCAGCCACCTCGTCGACCGAGCCGATCCGGGCAAGGGGGATGGCGGTTTCGCTTGCCCGGACCTCCGGCGACATGAACTCGGGTCCGAGCATCGGCGTGTCGATCGGGCCGGGCGCCACGCAATTGACCAGGATGTGCGGCGCGAACTCCCTCGCCCATGAACGGGTAAGACTCAGAACCGCGCCCTTGGAAGCACAGTAGCTCGCGTACCTGGCACGGCCCAGGTACCCGAGATCGGAGGCGATGTTCACGATCCGGCCGCTCCTGCCGTGCAACAGCATCTGCCGGATCGCTTCCCGTCCGACCAGAAATGTCCCCCGCAGGTTCACCGCAATGACGCGGTCGAAGTCTTCCACGGTTTCTTCAAGCGCAGGACATTCGTTCGCCGTGCCGGCGCAGTTGACCGCAACATCCGGCACGCCAAATGTTTCGAAACACACCCCCATTGCCCTGACCACATCGTCTTGCGAACTGACGTCGGTCCGTTGCCCCACCATTTCTCCACCGCGGGAGGTCACCGCATCGCGTGTCTTCTTCATTGACTCGAGATCGCAGCCAAGGACGCGGGCTCCGGCAGCGGCCAGAGCGCAGGCAGCGGCAGCCCCGATACCGCTCGCCGCCCCGGTGACAATCGCCACCTTCCCGTCGAGATCGGTGTTCATCCGATGAAGTCTCCACGGTCCACGGAGATGGCCTGACCCGTGATGTTCGAGGCCGCATCGGACGCAAGGAACAGGTAGGTCATGGCCATGTCTTCGGGCTCCATCAATCCCCCGATGGCTTGCGCATCGACGATCTCATCCAGGAGTTCGCTCTCCTTCCCGCCGCTGCGGCTTGCCATGATCGCCAGGGAACGCATCGACGCAGCAGTACGAACCCAGCCGGGACACACGGCATTGACGCTGATCCCACGGGGTCCTAGTTCCATGGCGAGACTGCGCATGAACCCGATGTTCGCATGTTTGGACGAACAGTAGGCGCTGAATTCGGCAACCGCCGTCTTTCCCCACATGGATGACGTGATGATGATCCGTCCCCCCGGCCCCATCCGGGTGAGTGCCGTTCTCGTGACATGGTAGGTGCCAAGAACGTTGATCTCGACGATCCTCTCGAAGACCGAGATCGTCTCCTCCGACCGGTCGGTCAGCGGTGTGACAAGCTCCAGGCCTGCATTGTTGACGAGGACATCGATGCGTTCGAACGGAGCAAGTGCGGCATCGACGCCATCCTGGTTCGTGATATCGCATACGATCGCGCCGACCTCGCGGCCATGACGGCCGGCGAGCATCCGCGCCGTCTCTTCGACCTCATTGCCGCTGGCCAGAATCGTGACGTCCGCTCCGGCGGCAACGAAACCTTCCGCCACGCCCAGTCCGATGCCGCGGCTCGCCCCTGTCACGAGAACCCGGCGGCCGGCAAAATCAAAGCTCACGGTACCGGGACCGACAGGCCTCGTCATCGTACGGCCTTTGCCTCGTCGCGCATCAGGTCGCGGACGTGATTCCTCAAGTGGAAGAACGCGTCGGTCTCCTTCGTATCCGACGTGCGGTCGGAACCGATCGCCCCGTTGACGTCGATCTCCTCGATCACGCGGGCCGGCCGCGCGGAAAACATGAAAACGCGATCCGCGAGGAAGACAGCCTCCTCGACATCGTGCGTCACGAAGATCACCGCCTTTCGTTCCGCGCGGCATATCTCCAGGAGCTGTTCCTGAAGGAAGTCCCGCGTCAGCGCGTCGAGAGCACCGAACGGTTCGTCCATCAGCAGTATGTCCGGGGCCGCTGCAAGCGTTCGTGCAATTGCGACCCGTTGCCGCATGCCACCGGAGATCCGGTTGACAAAGAAATCAGTGAAATCCTCGAGATCAACGAGCTTCAGGTAGTGCCTGGCGACCCGGGTGCGTTCTGCTTCGCCGATATCTTCACGATACTTGGTGCCGAACTTGATGTTCTCGAAAACCGTGAGCCAGGGGAAGGATGTATAGGCCTGAAAGACCATTCCCTTGCGGCGGTCCGGTCCAGCGACCTGCTCGCCATCCAGGAGCACCTCGCCGGATGTCGCAGTTTCAAGGCCGCCAACGATGCGCATGAGGGTGGTCTTTCCGCACCCTGATGGTCCGAGGAAGACAACGAATTCTCCCTCCTGGATATCCATCGACACGCCATCGATCACCGGGATCGGAGCAGCACCCTTGCCCGCGGTCTCGAATTCCTTGAAGACGTTGCGAATCTGGACGAATGCCTGGGGTTGGTTCGCGGTCATGTCCGGCCCCTAGAGATACCTGAACAACCGGCGATGGAGAATTCGGACGGCCTGGTCGGTGAGCAGTCCGATGATCCCGACCACCAGAATTCCGGCCATCACTTCCGGCGTCTTTAGGAAACGCCTCATCGACCAGATATAGTGGCCTATGCCGCTGTTGGCGGCGACGATCTCGGCAACGATGATCCACGTCCAGCACCAGCCGAGCGTAATCCTGAGATTGTCCACCATGGTGGGCAGCATCGCCGGAAGAACGATGCTGCGCGTAATCTGGCGGGGCTTGGCACCCAGCGTATACCCCGTTTCGACGAACTCGCGGGGAATGCGCTTTGCGTCGTCGGCTATCAGCAGGACCAACTGGAAGAACGTACCCATCCACAGGACAGCAACCTTGGATGCTTCCCCGATACCGAACCAGATGATGAGGAGGGGGACCAGGGCGGGAACCGGCAGGTACCGGATGAAATCGACGATCGGCTCCAGCAGTGCGCCGACAATCCTGTAACTGCTCATCCAGATTCCGATCGGCACGGCGGCGGCGACCGAGAGAAGGAAGGCGCCCCAGACACGGGCGACGGAGATCTGGACGTCGGTCTGGAAGCTCTCCTTGGTCAACAGCTCCGCCATGGTCCAGATGACCACCCCCGGGTAGGGGAGGAATCTCTCCGAGACGATCCCGGTGAAGACGATGAGGTACCAAATGGCGATGAACAGGATGAACGCGACGATCCCCAGCGTCAGGTTCGCGCGGCCGCCCGACGCGCCGCGATAGGGGACAAGTGCTGCGAGCGGCGGCCCCCCGCCGCCGGGTCCGGCCGCCCGCCCGGCGGGCGGAGATAGGGGAAGGGTGCGGCGAGCCCGGCCCCGGAGCCGCTCCGGCGTCCGTGGCCTGCCATGTCCGACATCTTCGTCTTCCCCTTCGGTCCACCGCACATGTACGGCAACAGCTTATGGCGTGGAGGGCTCCGTTGGCTGGATCATTGCCACCTGCTCGAAGGAAGACACAACGCCCGGGCCGGGAAGACCCGGGCGCAGTCTATCGGTTCGATCAGCGAGTCTTGCCTTCGAAAAGGTTTTCCGTCGTCGACGCGTCGACCAGGAACTCATACGGGATGGCTTCGTCCATGAGATCCAGATCGAGATTGATCACCGTCAGATCCTCGACGATCTGCTTGAGCCTCGGTTCCGAACCGTCCGTTCCGAAGTACTCGACGGCATCCTCGTAGGACGTGTAGTAGACACCCGCAAGGTCGACAGCCATCTGCTCCGGCGTCACGTCATACCCGGGTGCCGCCAGTTCGAGGAACTTGTCCGGATCCGAATTGAAGAGATCGACGGCCCTGTAGATGCCGCGCATGAACGCGTCATACTTCTCCCTGTTGGCCTCGTAGTCGTTTCGGTTGACGATGACAACGTCCGTGATCAAGCCGTTGAAATCCTTGGAGGACAGCAGGATCTTCGATCCCGTGCGCGACGTGTTCGCCACGATTTCGCTCAACATCGGTTCCCATGTCGCGACGGCAGCGACAT
>MKWU01000545.1_pt1 | contig 71291 bp, 70 predicted proteins | sample 809101 | NCBI WGS metagenome assembly MKWU01 (sample SAMN05860141, study PRJNA318959) | sponge metagenome | host: Aplysina aerophoba | place: Slovenia: Piran, Adriatic Sea, Gulf of Piran | collected 2013-05-07
ATACCACCTTGGTAATAAGAGACGAATCCGTTTTTGATCAGAAAAAAAATAAAGTTTTGCTCCAGTATAGCCTCCGAAACTATTCTTTGCATTTATATAAGCACACAGTCCATAATCAAATTTCGTGTCACCTGCCACTGTTGCCCAAGTTTTTTGGGGTTGCCTCAAAAACTCATACTTCGCACTTGACGGATCTTTGAGTGCCCTAGGCATAAAACGCTCAATCGTTTTTTGATATTCTTCCGGGTAGCTTCCGTAGTCCGCGTTAGCAATCTCTTCCGGTGTCGGCTTGGAAACACATCCCACCAAGAACATCACCACGAAGAGAATTGATATACTTGCTTTCCCCATTGATATCCTCCTGCGGAGCTATAAACGTTTGCGTGGGGATTGGCATGCTTGTTCCACTTTTCATCATAAGTAAACTAAGTATTCGAAGCAAAATAGATATTGTATATTGCAAGCAACACACTTACCCCCAAGAACGCCAACGTCGGCAACGAAAACGAACAATTAATCGCCTTTGCCATCTTTTCACTTTTGCGGTTTCCAAGTAAGACATTGTATTCAATGGCTTCCTTTGCCCTACGCGCCAACGCATATTTAATATTGATGGGTTGATTCTTCACGAAGAATTCGATGACTGAGTCGTCATAAGCAAATCGCTGCAAGTTTTCCAGCTTGAGTGCACTTATCAAATGGTAAAAGCCTATAATATACGCGATAAAAACAACCACTAAACTAATGTAATTGACGAGAACCAAAAAGTTTAATTCCGAGCCACCAAGAAGAAACCGAAGATTAACACCAACAAATCCCGTCAGGGCGATAAGGACCGGGTACGCTGACAAATATCTCCCGATCTTAGTATCCAATCCTCGAAAACGAGCTATCTCATCGTCGTATAACTTGATGTAAAAACTAAATAGGTCATCATACTTGTCAGCCATATCCTTTCCTTCCTTATAGTGTTCTAACGCTTGAGCTACCGCCTACTCATTCTCATGGAAGATTTACTCTTCCAGCGAGAAGTTCAAAATTCTGAACCGAATACTATGTGGTGTCAAACGCTCCCATAAACAGGATATGCCTTTGATTTTTCCAAGGTTGCAGCTCTAATCGACGCCCCCTATAATCATCGTACCGCAATATGAAAAGGAAGGACCAATCTGCATGAGTACCTTGCCGTTGTCATTTCGATTGCGCAACGCCGTGGTTGAGAAGCACCAGTTGGAGGGCACCGATCCCAGTGATCGTTATTTCAACCGCATGGTGCCGGTCAAGCACGTCAATCGCGGGTATACGGCCAGTATGATGTACGAAGCGTTAGTGACGGAAAGCGACGTTCACCAGACCGTGGGTGGAGCCGTCGCGGAAATCGTGGACAAACTGCGTCACTTGGGCTTTATACACATGCGGACCCGGTTGAATTTCAAGGGGCAAAAGTATCTCGCTGAAAAAGAATCGTGGGTTGAGTATCCCGACTGACCCGGTTCCGTCTCGACCGTGTGGCGCCTACCGTTCTCCGCCGCGTCACCTCCCGCCCCATTCCTGCCAGATCGCATCATGAATGTGCGGACGGAACGTCTTGATGGCCGTGTTCGTCCGGGTCGGATGCACGCGATTGGATAAGATAATCACCTCGAGTTCACGGGACGGTTCGATCCAGAGCGACGTCCCCGTAAACCCCACGTGCCCGAACGCCCGTGTGGAAAACCGCGTACCTGACGACGAAGGGGCGGACGGGGTATCCCATCCCAACGCCCACGACGAAGTCCCGGATTCACGATGGGTGAACCGTTTCGCAAGAGCGGCACTCAAGAAGCCGTCACGACCTTGGACCGCCTGAAGCCACGCGGCTGAGAGCAGGCCGACGGCGTGAGCCGTGCCGAACAGCCCGGCGTGCCCGGCACTACCTCCCAACGCGTAGGCGTTTTCATCATGCACTTCTCCGCACAGCAGACGATTTCTCCAACGATCCCATTCCGTCGGGACGATTTTCGCCGGGTCCTCCGTCTCCGCGTCGTCACCACCGATAAACGCCAGGGACGAAATGCCCAAGGGCTCAAAGATTCTCCGCCGGCAATAGGCGGCCAAAGGCAACCCCGCGCACCGTTCGACGATCACGCCCAGCAGCATAAAGCCCACGTCGCTGTACAGACTTTGACTGCCTGGCCGATATTCGACGGGTTCACGCGCGATGGCGTTCAGCAACGCGTGCACGCGTTGCCGTCGTTCTTCTTCATTCCGGGGCGGCAACCCCGCGGGCGCCAATTGTTCATGATAGGGCCGCCAGGCCGGCAACCCCGACCGGTGGGAAAGCAGTTGCCGGAGCACGACGCCGGCAACGGGGCTGTCCCGCAACTCTTCCACCCACCGAGACACGGGCTGGTCCAAGTGCAAACACCCGTCCTGGACCAAACACAACGTGGCCGTGCTCGTGGCCAAGGGTTTGGTTAAGGACGCCAAATCATACATCGACTCCCGGCGGACGGGTTGGTCGTCGGGTGGAACTCCGCGCGTTCCAACGGCTTCATGAAACACGACGGTTCCGCGAGATCGCACCAGGGCTACCGCACCCGGAAAGACCTTTTCGTGGACCGCCCGTTGAAAGGCATGGAGGATGGAACGCATGAGGACACGAGTCAATGGGCGTCACGCCGCGGTCTTCGTGAAGCAGAACCCCGTGGAAGCGCGATGCGACACGCATCTTCTGGAAAGCCCATGCCGATCGTCCTCAGTCGTCAATGCAACCGGAGCCCGATATCTCGAATGGTTTGTACCACGGCATATTGCAAAAACATGATCAGCAAAATCGCCAGGATGGGCGAGACGTCGATGCCTCCGAGTATGCCCACCCTGCATCGGATGACGAACAAGACGGGGTCGGTCGCCTTTGCGAGAAACTGAACGATCGGATTCCATGGATCAGGATTCACCCACGAAATCAGGGCCCGGATAATAATCAGCCACATATACAAAAACAGGACCGTGTCCAGGACATAGGCCAAGCCCTGCAAAATATTACCGGCGACAAACATGGTCACTTCTCCTCATGACAAACATCGGTTGGCGGAGTTCCAGGCATTTGTCATCCTGCACCACATCTCCAGGCTCTACCTCCCCTTCACCCCTCCTTACAAAGGAGGGGAACAACTGGATTCCAGGCTGCGTTCACGATTCAGTCATCGCAGGCTGCGGTCGAGTTCCGAACAGCGCGGTGCCGACGCGAACCAACGTCGCGCCTTCCTCAACCGCGACTTCAAAATCATTGGACATGCCCATGGAGAGATCATGCAGACGGACGCGTTGCCACGGCATCCCGTTGATCCGGTCAGCCAGGTGTTTGAGACGCTGAAAATACGGTCGCATCGTTTCGGGATCGGGATTCCACGGAGGAAGCGCCATTAAGCCTTGCACGGACACGGACGGGAAGGAGTCGATTTTCGAGACGGCCGCCGGCAACGCGTCGGGGGCAAACCCCCCTTTGGATTCTTCTCCTCCGACGTTCACTTCGAGCAGGATGGCTTGGGACGTGCCTTGCTCACGGGCCCGGCAGTGAATCTCCTCGGCCTGCGCCACGGATTCCACGGAATGAATGAGGCCGAATCGTCCCACCAACCACTTGAGTTTTCGTCGCTGGAGCCGACCGATAAAATGCCACTCCACGTCCTCACGTTGACCCACCGCCTGCATCTTGGCTTGCGCTTCCTGCCACCGATTTTCTCCACAGATGGTCAGACCCGCCCGGATGGCTTCAAGGACCCGGGGCGCTTCGACGTATTTGGTCGCCGCGACCAATCGGACACGACGCGGGTCCCGCCCCACGCGTTCCGCAGCGCGACGGATTCGCTCCTGTGTCGTCCGGATGTTCGTCGACAGATCATTCAACGGGACGTCCTTGAATGCCGGTTCCCCAAAATTTTCCCTATTACTTCAAGGAACCTTTGATTTCTTGTGATAGCGGGATGCAGGGCCAGGCGTCCCGCAGCGAAACCCGAGACATATCAAACCAGATCGTCGAGGGTTGAGCGAGGACACCACGCCGCATTGCGCCCGATAGTGCCATCAATCAGAGGTTCCTCAACATGATTCCGCTGATCATGCTACCATGCACCTTCCCCTCCCGGCGATAGGAGAAAAACAAATCCGGGCGACAGATGGTGCAGAGATCCACGGTATGGATATGGTCCTCGGCAATACCCAGAGACGCGGCTTGCCACCGAATGAGCTTTTTCAAGTCCAACCGGCCGGTCCCGGGACCGGTTCGTCTCAGGATGGTCGAGTCGTCGGGCACATCGGGCGCCATCTGATTCATCACCGGGGTATCGATTTCATAACAACAGGACCCGGCTGACGGCCCGATCGCCACGTGAATCGAAGCGAGGCCGGCGTCGAACCGTTCCACCATGTTTCGTACGCTCTTTGCCACGATGCCATGCACCGCGCCGCGCCAACCCGCATGGACGGCCCCCATCACGCCCCGTGCGGGATCCATCAGCAACACGGGAACACAATCGGCGGTTTGGACGGTCAAGAGCGTATCGGCTTGATTGGTCAGCACGGCATCATGGCCGCCGAAAAACTTTTGACCGACTTTCACCGGCTGATCAATGCTCAAGACGTCCGTCCCGTGTACCTGGCGGATGGCCACCACCACCGGGAAGTCGGCATCGCCAGCCTTGACCGTCCCATGTTCCCCGTTCATTCCTCCATACTGTGGCCCATGCCGCGTCCCGAAGAAATGCAACATGCGCCGACTGATCTTTCCGAATGACCAACTTGTGAGTGGAAGCATCGCGTGCGTTGATTGTGTCGGACGTTCTGCAACAAGAACCATAATTCCCAACCTCCTTTGATTCAAGCCGTCAATTGGCTCTCCTGCGCAAAAACGTGGGGACTTCCCAGTCCGCATCCACCAACAAATTCCCCTGTTCGACTGGAGCATCCGATCCCCCTCGTCGCATAAACGCCGGCCGGTCGAGATCGTCGGCCGAGCCATCACCGGGAGCCGTCCGGGCCATCGTCAAGACCGGATGAGGGGCCGAAGGCATGGAGAGACGCTGACGGTCCTGTCCTCCCGGGCTCGCGGCCGGCTTGGCCCTGAAGGAATCCTGTTGTTGTTCAAACCCGGTCGCGATCACCGTGACAATCACCTCGTCTTCCAACCCCGGATCGATCACGTGGCCGACGATAATATTGGCTTGGGGGTCCGCGGCTTCTTTCGCAATGGTTGACGCTTCGTCGACTTCATGCAAGGACAGATCCGTACCACCCGTGAGGTTCAACAACAACCCTTTGGCCCCTTCGATCCCACTCTCTTCCAGCAGCGGGCTGGTAATCGCTTGCTGGGCGGCTTCCATGGCGCGATTTGGTCCTCTGGCCACGCCCATCCCCATCACCGCTCTTCCCCTGTATGACATGACGGTTTTCACGTCGGCAAAATCCACGTTGACCAAGCCGGGAGTGATGATGACGTCGGTAATGCCTTTAATGGCTTGCCGCAGGACGTCATCGGCCACTTTAAACGCCTCCAACACCGGCGTGCTCTTGTCCACCAAGGTCAGCAGTTTCTGATTGGGGATCACGAGCAACGAATCGACGTGTCGCCGGAGTTCCCGCAATCCCTCTTCAGCGAAGCCCATCCGGCGCTGGCCCTCGTGTTGAAACGGCTTCGTGACCACGCCCACGGTCAAAATGCCCAAGTCTCTGGCCAGTCTGGCTGCGACGGGCGCTCCGCCCGTTCCGGTCCCCCCCCCCATGCCCGCCGTGACGAAGACCATATCCGCGTCTTCCAGGGCCGCACGGATCTGGTCTTCACTTTCAAGGGCGGAATCCTTCCCCACTTCGGGATTCGCGCCGGCCCCGAGTCCTTTCGTTCGCTCCGGGCCCAACTGAATCCTGTACTGGGTAGAGGATTTGCTCAAGGATTGAAGATCGGTATTCGCCACCACGAACTCCACCTTCGTCAAACCGGCGGCAATCATGGTATTGACCGCATTGCACCCTGCTCCACCAAGCCCGATCACCTTAATCCGAATCGGTGTCATCTCTTCCTCTTGAAATGCAAACATGGAACGCCTCCTTGTTATGAAACCCGAGGTCCACGCCTGTCAGGATCAACGCTCGTTGATCTCCCGCAACCGTGGTGTCTGAAGATTGTATGCGCCATCTCCTTAGAAAAGATTCAGGACCCAACTTTTCATGCGACTCAACACACCGCCCAACCCGTTCCCGGCTTTCCTGCTCGCGCCGACAAACTCGAACTCCTGGTCCGTTCGATGCGCGTGCAAAATCAGACCGACCCCCGTGGAAAACATGGGATTGCTCACAATATCCCGCAAACCGCCCACCCCGGACGGGACGCCGCGTCTTCCCGGCAGATCCAGCACGAGCTCCGCAGCATCCGGCATACCTTCCAACATCGACGTGCCTCCGGTGATCACCACGCCCGCCGCCAGTCTGCCCTCATAACCCGATCGATAAATTTCCCGCAGGACCAATTCAAAGATTTCCTCAACCCGCGGTTGGATAATTTCGGTGATTTCCCGCCGGCTCATGGGGTGCGGGGGCCGGCCGCCGACACTCGGAACTTCCACGACTTCCGTCTCTTTCACCAGGTTGACGAGAGCTGATCCGTAACGCACTTTGATGTGTTCCGCATCGGCGAGCGAGGTCCGCAACCCGATTTGGAGGTCGGTCGTGATGTGCTGACCACCGACCGGCAATACCGCCGAATGACAAATCGTCCCATCGGAGAAAATGGCCAAATCGGACGTCCCGCCTCCGAGATCGACCATGGCAATCCCCAAATTTCTTTCTTCGTCCGTGAGCACGGCTTCACTTGAAGCCAGCGGTTGCAAGACAATGTCGACCACGTCGAGCCCGGCGCGATTGACACATTTCATGAGATTCTTGGCCGACGTCGTCGCCCCGGTGACGATGTGCACGTCGACCTCCAACCTCGTGCCGGAAATGCCCACCGGCTCTTGAATGCCTTCCTGGTCATCCACGATGAACTCTCGAGGCAGCACGTGCAGCACCCGTCGATCCGAAGGCACCACGGCCGCGGCCTTAGCCGTCTCAATGGCCCGATACACGTCCGATCGAAACACCTCATTCCGCTTGAGCGCCACCACTCCCTTTGCCGTCTCACTGGAAATATGACTGCCGGCGATGCCGATGTAGACCGAGTTGATTTGGACGGCCGCCATCAACTCGGCTTCCTCCACCGCCTTTTTAATCGACTCCACGGTGCTGTCGATATTCACGACGACGCCTTTTCGAAGCCCCCGGGATGGACTCGAGCCCACACCAATGATGTTGACCCCCTCACCAGGCGCCACCTGTGCCACGATGGCACAAATTTTGGTGGTGCCGATATCAAGCCCGACAACGATGTGTTCTTTTTTGGCCATGAGCTTGCTCACCCTTTCTTTCGAACGATCACCTTGCCGGCAAACCGTAAATCAATCTCATGCGATCCTTGACGGAAACGCTCTCGAAGGGACGGCTCCAGATCGAGATACGGCTGCCACATGTCCTGGAATTCGTTCTTCACCCGAAAAACCAGCCCGCCGGTCTTTCCGACCATGAACCGTGCATCACTCAAATCGACGCTCACGGAATGTCCGGCGTGACGCTGCAGGTGTTTGGCGAAGCGAAGCCCTCTTCGAGCTTGAGCTTGCGTCTCGGGGTCTCCGCCTAACAGTGTTACCGCTGAAATCCCCACCAGTTCAGGCAACGTTCCCGCCGGCCTGTCCGGCGCAAGGGACAACACCACGCCTTCTTTGTCCAAAAACAACGTTCCTCCCGCGTGTTGAAACAACGCGGCCGGCTTTCGCTCGACCACGATGACCGTCAGGGTGTGGGGAAGGACTCGCCCCACCGACGCGGACGCCACCGCAGGATGAGCCTCCACTTTCCGTTCCAGGCTTGAGAGATCCACCGACAGCAACGAACGATCTTCGGGTAAATCCAACAGCGACAGCACGACTCGACGATCGAGTCGATCGGTACCGGAAATGGAGACACGCTCAATGGCCAGCAAGCCGGCCACGGCTGATGGCATCCACTGATAGCTCATCATGCAGAAGGTCACCAGGATGCCGAGAAGCCCTCCTTGAATCATCCGGACCCACCACCTTCGCGACGACGGCTCCTGCCGAAGTGATCGGTTTCCGCGGCTCATGCCCGTCCCTTTCCCGCCCTCGTAGTCTTCCAACTCGATTGCCGCGCCAATCCGGACCGTAAAATCCGTTCCGTCAGCGCATCGTAATCCAGGCCGGCCGCGGCCGCGGACATGGGTAACAAGCTCCTCCGGGTCATCCCGGGGATCGTGTTGATTTCCAGGAACACGGGCCGGCCGGAGCGGTTGAGCCGGAAATCGATTCTGGCTGCGCCGGCGCATCCCATCACCCGGTAAGCCAGAACCGCCAAGGCTTTCACCCGTTGCTCCTGGCCCGTGGTGACGGGGGCCGGGCAGAGGTAACGCGTTTCGGCTTTTTCATATTTGGCGGCATAATCATAAAATGCATTGGGCGCGACAATTTCGACCGGGGGCAAGGCTTCGCCGTCCAACACGGACACGGCAATTTCACGGCCGTCGATAAACGATTCCACGAGCACTTCGTGATCGTGTGCAAAAGCCTGCTTCAGCGAACCCGTCCACTGCGAGGGCTTTCGCACCAGCGACACGCCCACCGTCGAGCCCTCGTTCGCGGGTTTGACGACCAGAGGCCACGACAGTTGCGCCGGCATGATCCTGTTGCCGGTCCGCTGCAGGACCACGCCGGGCGCGACGGGAACACCCTGCATCCGCACGAATGCCTTGGTCACGGCTTTATTCATGCTCATCGCGCTGGCTTGGACACCTGAGCCGGTATACGGAATGCCCATGATCTCCAAGAGGCCCTGCACCGTTCCATCCTCCCCGCCCCGGCCATGGAGGGCGAGAAAGGCCAACTGAACGTTGCGTGCCCGCAGTTTGAGCGGCAAGGAGACGTCCACGTCGATACGGGTGGCGGCATACCCTTTTCGAATCAACGCGGCATACACCGACCGTCCGGTTTTCAAGGAAATCTCACGTTCCGCTGATCGCCCTCCCATGAGAACTCCTATATGGGCTGAAGTTAACGGCATCGTTCTTTCACGGTATCCGCATGCTAAGGAACCTCACTCTCGCCCACCACTTTCCATTCCAACTCCAACCGGATGCCCGTTCGCCGCAAGACTTCCTGCCGGATCGTTTCGATGAGACGCAGCACGTCCGTGGAGCGCGCACGTCCGAGATTGACGATAAAATTGGCATGTTTGGGCGACACTTGCGCATCCCCCACCCGGTACCCCTTCAGTCCGGCTTCTTCGATCAGCCGGCCGGCCGGGATCTCCCGGGGATTCTTGAAGACCGACCCGGCATTGGGTTGCGAGAGGGGTTGCGAGCGCTTTCGATACTGCAGATAAGACTTGGTCTGTGATTCAATCGTTTCCCTGGAGGCCGGGGTCAGACGAAGCCAGGCCCCCACCACAATGCCCTCGGGCAGGTTGACGGAACGATACGAAAAAACGACGTCCGTTGCCGGATAGGTCCGTAACCGGCCCTCGGGATTCACCATTTGAATGGCGTCCAAACAGGTTTGCATCTCTCCCAGCTTGGTCCCCGCATTCATCACGACCGCGCCGCCGACGGTCCCCGGGATGCCGGCTGCCCATTCGAGCCCCGACAACGCATGGTGCACGGCAAACCCCAGCAGGGTCGGCATTCGCACGCCGGCTTCGGCGAACACGAGCCGGTCGTCTTCTTTTTCGATGGCCGCCAAATTGGACAAACTCAAGACCACGCCTCGAATGCCGCCGTCCCGCACCAACAGGTTCGTCCCTCCCAACACCATGACGGGAACCTGAGCCGCAGACGCTTGCCGAACGATCCGACACACGTCATGGACGTCTTCCGGACTGACCAAGACATCGGCCGGCCCCCCGATGCGAAGCGAGGTCAAGTCCGCCAACGGCGCGTCAAACAGGACCTCTCCGCGAATCCCCGACAGGGCCGCTTTCCAATCATGATGGTTCGACACGGTCAGCACGTCTCCGCCCCCGGCAGTCCGCTCCACAGACTCACAATGACTCCAACAACTCGACACCCACCTTCCACACGTCTCCGGCGCCCAGCGTGAGCACCGTATCGCCGGATCGCAATTCCGCGACCAGTCGACTGACCAACGCGTCTTGCTTCTCCACGCAATGAACCGCCTGGTGGCCCGCGGCCCGGATTCGTTCGGCCAGGATTTCCCCGGACACGCCTTCGATCGACTCTTCGCCCGCCGCATAAATCGGCGTCACAAACAGGATATCCGACTGCTCGAAGGCATTCGGAAATTCATTCAACAGATCGTGCGTGCGGCTGTACCGGTGTGGTTGAAAGACCACCACCAATCGCCCCGGCCAGACGGCCCTGGCCGCGGCCAGAGTCACCCGGATTTCCGTCGGGTGATGGCCGTAATCGTCAACCACCACGACGCCGCCTTTTTCTCCACGGATATGAAACCGCCGTTCAACGCCGGAGAATGAGGCGACGCCGGCACGAACCAAATCCAGCGGAATATCCAGTTCCAAACCGACTCCGATCGCGGCCAACGCATTGGACACGTTGTGGACACCCGGAATCGTGAGTCGAAAAGGGCCTAGTGTCCGTTCGCGAAATTGAACGCGAAAGTTCGTCGTCAATCCCTTGATTTCTATGTCCGTGGCACGCAAATCCGGCATGGAAGAGTCCGAGGACTCCAGGCCATAGGTGATATATCGCTTCTGTACCTGAGGCAGCATCGCGCGAAGATGTTCGTCATCCGCGCACAGGATCGCCACCCCGTAAAAAGGAATTTTGTTGACGAATTCCAAAAAAGCGTCTTTCAGCCGATCCATGGATTGATAGTGGTCGAGATGCTCACGATCGATATTCGTCACCACCGCAATCGCAGGGGACAGGCGAAGAAACGACCCGTCACTTTCATCAGCTTCGGTAATGAGCAAGTCACTTCGTCCCAACCTGGCATGGGAGCCCATGGCATTCACCTTGCCCCCGACCACGAACGTCGGATCAAGGCCGGCATGCGCCAAGACCGACGCGACAATGGACGTCGTGGTGGTTTTTCCGTGAGCCCCGGCAATCGCCACGCCGAACTTGAGTCGCATGAGTTCCGCCAGCATTTCGGCCCGCGGGATCACCGGCACGACGTTCTGTTTCGCAGCCATCACTTCCGGGTTCGAGGCCTGAACGGCTGAAGAGATCACCACCACTTGCGCTCCTTCCACGTGGGACGCGTCATGCCCGATGGAAATTCTTCCCCCCAAGGTTTCCAACCGTCGCGTATTGTCGGACGGGGCCACGTCGGATCCCGTGACGTGATAGCCCAGCGTCAACAACACCTCGGCGATGCCGCTCATCCCACTCCCACCGATCCCCACGAGATGAATATGCCGAATCTTTCTAAACACCGTTCGTCATCGTACGTTCAGGGAAACTTTTCCCCAGTAACCGATAACACTCGCGGACCATGGCCTCAGCCGAATCGGTGCGTCGCAAACGCAGGCTCTGTTCCGCCATGCATCGAACACGATCCGGGTGATGCAGCAATCCCTCAATCTCTTCAGCCAACCCGGCGCCGGTCAGCGCAGGCTGAAGCAGCACGATGCCCGCCCCCGCCCGCTCCACGACGCGGGCGTTCGATTCCTGGTGGTTGTGCGTCGCCTGGGGAAACGGAATGAGGACGGAGGGCTTGGCGCAGGCGGCAATTTCCGACAACGTCAAGGCTCCACATCGACAGATCACCAGATCCGCCCGGCGAAGCGTCCGGGCCATATCTTCGACAAACGGCACCACTTCCGCCTCCACGTTCATCGTGCGATACGCTTGAGAAACACGATCGAAGTCGTTCAGGCCCGACTGATGAATCACCGTGACCCGGCGCCGAATCAGGGCAGAGGTCCGAACGGCTTCGAGCACAATGGAGTTCATGGCTTGAGCCCCTTGACTGCCGCCACAGACCAACAGCGTGTCGATTCGACCGGATTCCAGGCTCGGCGTGGTCGCGACAAACGCCCTTCGCAACGGGGTTCCCACCACGGAAACCTTGCCGGCGCGAAAATACGGCGTCGCGCGTTCGAACGAGACGAAAATCCGGTTGGCCAAGGGCCCGAGGACGCGGTTGGCGATTCCCGGGACCGCGTTCAGTTCCACCACGGCGCGCGGGATTCCCAACAACAACGCCGCGAAAACCACCGGCGGGCTGGTATAACCGCCGGTGCCGACGACGAGATCCGCTTTGTAGGCGCGCAACAAGCGGAGGCATCGCCAAACCGCCCCGGGAATCAACAGCAGTGCCTTGATCGAAGCCACCATCCCCCGACCCACGACCCCCTGCACTCGAAGGGTTTCCATCCGCCATGGCGCGCCGGCCATCATCCGCTGCTCAAGGGCTCGACCCGTCCCCACCAACGTCACGGACGTATCGGCCGCTTGACGACAAAACTCTTCGGCTAATGCGAGAGCCGGGTAAAAATGTCCTCCCGTGCCACCTGCTGCAATCACCACGTTCATCCCATCCCGAACGAAGAAAGGGGCTGGTCCGCCGGACCGGCCCGGGAAATGCTGAGCAGAATACCGATCGCCATCAGACTCACGATCAACGAAGACCCTCCGTAGCTCACGAAAGGCAGCGTCAATCCTTTCGTCGGCAACAGACCGGACACCACGCTCATATTGATGAGCACCTGTATCCCGACCAACAGGGTGACTCCACCTGCCAAATGGCGGCCAAAGGCATCGGGAGCCCGTCCTGCAATTCTGAACCCCTTGACGATCAGGATCGCGAATAATCCGATCAATAACCCCGTCCCGAGAAACCCGAGTTCCTCCCCGACCAAAGCCAACACAAAATCTGCGTGCGCTTCAGGCAGAAAAAACAATTTCTGTCGCCCTTCACCCAACCCCACGCCGAAGATTCCGCCGTTCCCCAACGCGACAAACGATTGCGTGAGTTGGAAGCCGGCATCGGTCGGGTCCTGCCAGGGGTCTATAAAATTCAACATCCGTCGACGGCGATAATCGGACTGCATGATCAACGCGTACGCCACCGCGAGCAGAACCATGCCCATCCCGAGAAGATGCGGAAGCCTGGCACCACCCAAAAACAGCAAACCGAACAAGAGGAGTGTCAGGACCACGGCCGTTCCCATATCGGGTTCGAGCAAGAGCAACCCCGCAAACGTCCCGACGACCGCCATGGGAGCCAGCACCCCACGACTGAAGGTGAGGAGGTCCTGCTCTTTCCTGACGAGAAACGAAGCCAGGTACAACACAATGGTCAGTTTGGCGATCTCTCCCGGTTGCACGGAAAACCCCGCAACGCGAAGCCACCGACGCGCTCCATTCACTTGCGTGCCCAGAACGGGAATCAGCACCAGGACCAACAGCGCGAACGTCAGGACCAGGCCATAGGGTGCGAGTGTTTGCCACATGGTGTAATCCCGTTGAGCCACCCAATGCAGGACCAGGAGCCCCAACAGCAGCCAAAGACTTTGCCGTTTCAAAAAAAACGTCGCATCTCCGTACCGTGTTTCCGCCATCACCCCGCTTGCGCTGAACATGATAATCAACCCAATGAGGGTCAACATGTACGTCACCACCAGGACGGTCCGGTCCATGGGACGCGAGGCGGGCCGGTCGGTTCCGGTCTGCCAGGCCAAAGGGAGTTCTATTTTGTTGCCTCGAACGCGTGACATCGTGGATTTCCCTCACCATCAATCAGTCAAGGCATTCACGAGATCGCGAAATTGTTGACCTCGATCGCGATAATCCCGGAACATGTCGAAACTCGCACAGGCCGGAGAGAACAACACGGCCTCACCCTGTGCGGCGAGATCCGCAGCCAAGGTGATTCCCTCGGCCAAGGAAGACACGCGGCTGATCGCCCCCACGCCTTCAATGGCTTGGGCAATGACGTCCGCCGACTCCCCCAACACGATACAATGTTTGACACCCGGCCTGAGTGCGTCTTTCAAGCGACCGAACTCGCTCCTGCCTTTTTCTTTTCCCCCCAGAATGATGACGAACGGCTGCCGCAGACTGGCGATAGCCTTCAGTGTGGCATCGACGTTCGTCCCCTTGGAATCATTGATAAACGTCACGCCTCGTCGCTTACGCACCACCTCGCAGACGTGGGGCAATCCTTGAAACGAGCGGACGGCCCGTCTCATGCCGTCCCGGGAACAGCCCATCACCATGCCGACGGCGAGGGCGGCGAGAACGTTGGAGACGTTGTGATTCCCCGGAAGAGGAATGTCGCTCACCGGCATCAGTTCGTCCCGTTGTCCATTCCATCGAGTCACGATCATCTCACCGGACACCCACACGCCATTGGGCACTTCATTGAACACGCTGAATTCGATGAGCTGCCCTTGCAGCGAATCCCGCACATCCCGGACCAGGGCTTCGTCGGCATTGAGCACGGCAAAGTCCTCTGAGGTTTGATTTCGAAAAATGTTGGCCTTGGCCCTGGCATAGTCGGCGAAGCTCGGGTGGCGGTCCAGGTGATCCGGGGTGATGTTGAGCAGCACGGCAACGTGCGGATGAAACCGGTCGATCGTTTCCAATTGAAAGCTCGACAATTCTGCGACGATTTCATGAAAGGGAGCCGGCGCATCCGGACCCATGCGCGCGCGTTGCTGCACGGCCAAGGCGGCTTCCGTTAACGGTGGCCCCAGGTTGCCGCCGACAAAAGGAGTCGATCCGCATTCCTGCAAGAGTGTTCCAAGCAGCGACACGACCGTGCTCTTTCCATTCGTTCCCGTGACGCCGATGACGGGGACGGAAAAGAACCATGAGGCCAATTCAACCTCGCCGACAATCGGTACGCCTCGCCGGCGTACGCCGCCGAACGCCTCCAGGGCCGGAGAAACGCCGGGGCTCACGATCACCAGGTCGACGGCTTCCAGCCCCTGCTCGAATCGTTCTCCGCCGAACGGGTGCACCCCCCGGACATCGGAAACACTCATGGTCCATTCCGTTTCAGGCTTGTGATCGACCAAGGCCACCTTGGCTCCGAGCACGGCCAGCAACCGCGCCGCGGCTACGCCGCTTTTGCCCGCCCCGACCACGGCCACGGACTGCCCGGAGAGACCGGGTGCCGGGCGGTGTGGATTCGTGCGAGGCGTCCGTCGAGACATCTTCTCCAGCGTCAGAAGCATAGGGTTAACGCAATTTTAACGTGCTGAGGCTCAAGAGACTCAGCAGAATCGCCACAATCCATAATCGAACCACGACCTTGGGCTCTTCCCATCCTTTCATTTCAAAGTGATGGTGAATGGGCGCCATCAGAAAAATCCGTTTCCTCCGCGATTTATAGAACAACACCTGAAAGATCACGGAGACCGCCTCCATGACGAACACGCCGCCAACCAGGATCAGCAACAACTCGTGCTTGCTGACCACGGCGACCGTGCCGAGAGCCGCGCCAAGGGGCAAGGACCCCACGTCTCCCATGAACACCGTCGCCGGATACGTGTTGAACCACAGGAACCCGAGACTGGAGCCGAACACGGCCGCCATCAGGACGGACAATTCCCCGGCGCCTTCAATGTACGGAATCAGCAAATAGTCCGACACCACTTTATTTCCGGCGGCATAGGCCACCACGGCATACGCCATCGACGCCACCATGACCGGGCCGATCGCCAACCCATCCAAGCCGTCCGTCAAATTCACGGCGTTGGAGCAGCCCACGATCACCAGGATCGCGAACGGAATGTAGAGCGTCCCCAGGTCGGGCGTAAACGCTTTGAAAAACGGAACGCTCAGTTCCGTGGAATACCCCGGAGAGGTATAGAAAAACAGGCCGATTCCCAAGGCAATGCCTATTTGCGCCACGAATTTTTGGAGAACGGTCAACCCTTCCGAACGCCCCCGCGCAATTTTGATGTAGTCGTCGATGAACCCGACGAACCCAAAGCCCACAATGGACAGGATGACGAGCCACACGTACAGATTGCCGACGTCCGCCCACAGCAGCGTCGACAACAGCACGGCAAAAATAATGAGAATGCCCCCCATGGTGGGGGTTCCTTGTTTGGCCTGGTGGTGGCTCGGTCCCTCTTCGCGGATCCGTTGTCCCAATCGAAGTTCCTGCAATTTTCTGATCAGGGGTGGAGCCAGGACAAACGCGATGACAAAAGCCGTCAGCGCCGCGTAAATGATGCGAAAGCTCAAGTACCGGAATACGTTGAAAATTGCGATGTCCGTGTGCAGCGGGTACAACAACCAGTACAACATATGTCTGATCCTATCCTTATGCGTGTGCGGGCCGGGATCGAAGTGCGTCCACCAGGCACTCGAACCGCATGGCCCTGGAGGCTTTGAGCAACACGACGTCTCCGGGCTCAACCAGCTTCCGGAGGACTGCTGCCGCGTCAACGACGCGCCGGGCTTTGAAAATCCGCGATGAGGGCATGCCCTCCGCAGAGGCCCCGCGAGCCAATTCCCCGCCGAATTCCCCACACGCCACCAACAAGGAAATGCGGCTGCCGGCAAGAAAAGCGCCGACGTCTCGATGGAGGGCCCGCGTCTCCGTTCCCAATTCAAACATGTCTCCAAGCACGGCAATGGTCCGCCGGCCGGCACCGAATTCCTGTAACAGCGTCACGGCCGCCTTCATGGAATCAGGGTTTGCATTATAGTAGTCCTGGATCACGCTGATCCCCTGCCAGGAGGAAACCTGGGACCTCATGGCCACGGGACGAAATCGACTCAAACCGGTTGCCATCTTGGCGACCGACAGCCCCAGGACGTGACCCACCGCAATCGCGGCCAGCGCATTCAACACGTTATGGGTGCCATGCACGTGGAGAGACAGTCGATGCGCTCGTTGACGTCCGATCACGTGGAGACGAAATTCGGTTCGCGTGCCTTGCCGCTGAATATGACTCCCCCGGACGTCCGCTTGTCCCCGGATTCCGAACGAGACCACCGAACAGCGGGCACGGCGTCGAAAAAAGTCGTAATACGGGTCATCCGCGTTCAACACCACGGCGGCCTCTCGAGGAAGGTGGGCCAACAATTCGGCTTTCGCGCGGGCGGACCCGTCCACGCTTCCGAAGAACTCCAAATGGTCGTTTCCGACGTTCGTAATGAGGCCGACGGTCGGCCGGGCAATTTCCGCCAACCGCGTCGTTTGACCTTCGGCATCCACGCCCAGTTCCAGAACCGCCGCCTGGTGGGCCGCGGTCAACCCGAGCACCGTGTGCGGCAACCCGATTCGATTGTTCATATTCCCGGCGGTTTTCCTGAGGCGCCAACGCTGGGACAGCGTTTTTGCAATCATCTCCTTCGTGGTGGTTTTGCCGTTGCTCCCCGTCACCGCCACGACCGGAATGTCAAGGCGGGTTCGGTGGAAGGTCGCAAGGTCCTGATAGGCTCTCAAGGAATCCCCGACCTTGACGACGAACGGGTCTGATCGGCCGGCCCGGGCCGGGGCGGGTTTTCCGACCTTGGCATGACGCGGGAAGGCTTCAAGCACGACCCCGTTCGCTCCACGGGTGAAGACCTCATCGATAAACTGATGCCCGTCAAACCGGGCGCCTTTTAACGCGACGAACAAATCGCCTTTGCGCACCTTCCGGGAATCGGTACAGACCCGTTGAATCCGACAACCCGTCGTGCCTCTCAGTAACGTTCCGCCGGTTGCAGCAAGCACTTCGTCTCCCGTAAACATCGCCATCGTCGGAGAACCTATCTCCTGTCCGGCAAGCCCGCCAACAGTTCACGCGCGACTTCCCGATCGTCAAAGCGATGCCTCGTCTCGCCGATAATCTGATAATCTTCATGCCCCTTGCCGGCGATCAACACCATGTCGCCGGGCCGGGCTTCAAGGAGAGCCGCCCGAATGGCCGCCCGACGATCAGGGATCACGTGCGACGCGCCCCGTTCCGACACCGAAAGACCCAGCACTCCCTGTTCAATATCGCGCAGGATCGCCTCGGGATCTTCGGTACGAGGGTTGTCCGAGGTCAGAAACACCACCTCACTGCGTTGGGCAGCCACCCGTCCCATTTTCGGTCGTTTGCCCGGATCACGATCACCCCCACAACCAAAAACCGTCATAATCCGTTCCCGGCACAGTTGCCGGGCGGCAGCCAGGAGCTGGGCCAGTGCGTCTTCCGTATGGGCGTAGTCCACGATCACCGAAAAGTCCTGCCCGGCCTCCACGCGCTCGAACCGGCCCGGTACCGTTCGGAATCCCCGGATGCCTCGTTGCACGTCATCCAGAGACATTCCCCGCGCAAGGCCGACGCCGATACCCGCCAGGAGGTTCGAGACGTTATGTTCACCGACCAAGGCGCTTTGAATCTCCGATGCACCACGTGGAGTATGGACGGTAAACCGGGTTCCATCCATCGAGAGGATCACGTTCGTCGCGTAAATATCCGCATGCCGGCGAAGAGAATACGTCCAGACCGGCACCGGGGTCTCGGCTTGCAATCGGACACCCCATTCATCGTCAATATTGACGATCGCCCGTTTGGGTCCCGTTTTGGAGGCGGGGACCACGAACTCCTGAAAGAGGCGTACTTTCGCCTGATAGTAGGACTCCATCGTATCGTGGAAATCCAAATGGTCTTGGGTCAAATTCGTAAAGACCACCACGTCGAATTCACAGCCTTCGACCCGGTCCAGCGCGAGGGCATGCGAGGAGACTTCCAGGACCGCCGTATCCATCCCCGCGTCCACCATACGATGCAGGAACGCCTGCAAAGGAATCGCACCCGGCGTCGTGTGACTGGCGGCCTGATACTCCGGACCAACGTGATACCCCACTGTGCCCATGAGGCCCGTCCGGTAGCCGCCACGTTCCAGGATGGCCTGACTCACGTGCGCCACCGTGGTTTTGCCGTTCGTCCCCGTCACGCCCACCATGAGTAAGGCTTGCGAGGGATCCTGAAAAAACCGCGAGGCTAACCGGCCGAGCGCTTTCCTGGAATCCTTGACTTCGATCCAGACGGGACCGCCTTCTTTCCTGACGTGGGATGGAGCTCGGAACGGAGCTTGAACCACAACGCCCCCTATCTGTTGCCGGCACACCTGAACGACAAAAGCATGACCATCGACCTGCTGACCTTTGACGGCGACAAACAAACTGCCTCGTGCGACTTCCCGTGAATCATCCGTGATGCCGGACAGTTCCACATCGAGGTTGCCCGTCGCGCTGACCACGTCGAGGGGCAACAGTAACGTCGCTAACGTCATTCCCAGTTTGGCTGATACCCGTCGAGGGCAGGCCTTGAACGGGACGCCACCATCCGGGCTTCCTCGCCGGGAGCCACGCTTAAATATCGGAGCGCCTGTTCCGCCACCTTCCGAAACACCGGAGCCGCCACCACCCCTCCCCAAGCCGGGCCTTGCGGTTCATCAATCATCACCAAGATAGCTAATTGAGGATCCTCCGCGGGGACGAATCCCACGAACGATCCCACAAATTTGGTGGACGAATACGTGCCTGTTGCAGGATCGACCTTCTGCGCCGTTCCGGTCTTGCCCGCGACCCGATATCCCGGGATGGCCGCGCGCTTTCCCGTCCCCCGTTCCACCACGTTGACCAGGAGGTCCGTGACGGTCTTTGCGGTCCCGGCGCTAATGGGACGGCGGCGAATATGGGGGACGTGCTCCCAGACGCTTTTTCCCCGGTGATCGGAAATCTCCCGTACCAGAAACGGCCTCATGAGCCATCCCTCGTTGGCAACGGCCGACACGGCCGTCAGGAGTTGCAACGGCGTGACGGCAATTTCCTGCCCGATGGCCAAAGACGGGAGGGTGCGCTGACTCCATTGATCCGGACGTCTCAAGATTCCGATGGATTCCCCGGGAAGATCGATTCCCGTTTTTTCACCAAAGCCGAACGTGCGCAAGTATTGATAGACCTGTTCGCGCCCCAACTCCCACGACATTTTAACGAAGGCCACGTTGCTGGATCGTTGTATGGCTTCACGAAACGTCACCCATCCGGCTTTTTCATGGTCATGAATCACGGTGCCACTGATCGGGATCTCTCCATCACCCGCGTACAGCAAGGTGTCGGGGGTGATGCTCTTCGATTCCAGCGCGGCGGCGGCCAGCACCACTTTGAGCGTCGAGCCCGGTTCGTAGGGATCGGTCACACCCCGATTCCTCCACCGCTCGGGTGACGCCTGATGAATATGATTCGGGTCAAACGTGGGACGAAGGGCCCAAGCCAACATCTGGCCGGTCTTGGGAGCCATGACAAGAACGGCCCCGCCTCGCGCCTTGGTGTTCCGGACGGTCTGTTCCAGGGCTTGCTCCGCGATATACTGAATGACTTCATCGATGGTCAGGGAGATGGCATGTCCCGAAAGAGGCTGAGATTTGCGCTGACTTTCGGGAATGATGACTCGTCCCAGCGCGTCCCGCTGTAACACGACCCGACGCACCTGGCCCCGAAGGTGCTCATCATATCCGTTTTCGAGCCCTTCAAGACCCTGACTGTCCATTCCCGCAAATCCCAGGACGTGCGCCAATAACGTCCCCTTGGGATAAAAGCGACGCGTTTCCACCATGACGCCGACCCCGGGAAGCGCAAGATCGTTCAACCGTCCGACCTGAGAGTCCTCAATTTTCCGTTGAATCCATACGAAGTCCCGTTTGTTCCGTAACCGCTTTTCCAGGGGTTTCCGCGGAACACCCAACACCCCTGCGAGTTGGCGGGCGACACGCGTGGGACTGTCGATGGAAGAGGGCGTGGCATATACCGACGGCACGTCAAGGTTCAATGCCAACGGTTTCCCTTGCCGATCCACAATAGCGCCGCGGTTGGAATTGAGAGTGATGATCTTCTCGTGCTGCTGGCGAGCTTTCTGCATCATCGTTTCTGCTTGCAGAACCTGAAGATCGAAAAAACGAAAGAGCAGAATCGCGAACCCGACCAGAAAACACAGGCCGACGAAGACCCGTCGTCCGGATCCCTCCCCGGTTAGTTTGCATTCCTTCTTCATGAATGACCGATTCATGGTCAGTCTCCCGTTTGCCGAGCCAAACGAAGCGGTGGCTCAGGACCGTCGCTCGATGTTCCACTCTCCGGGCGACTCGGGACCAGGACCACCTGCTTCGCGCCCGGCGGTCTCATCCCCAGTTTGTCGCCGGCCTCCGACGCCAGACGCTCGGGCGCCGTCAATTGAGAGAGCCGGGCCTGCAAGCGGTCGTGCTCCTGCGTGAACGCGGCTTTTTTCTTCAACAAGGCGTCCAGTTCATACCCCAGCCGCACGACGTCGACCTTTCCCCACACGTAAAAAAGGAGCACCCCGCTCACGCTCACCGTCAACAACGTCCAGAGAACCCATTTCATGCGTGGCCTCTTTGTCCGTCTCCCCACCCGGGCGTTCGTTCAAGGACCCGCAACTTCGCACTGCGGGCACGGGGATTGACCCGGCGTTCCTGCAGGGAAGGGGAAACAGGCTTCTTCGTCAGGATGGTCCAGTGGTCCGGAGCTTCGTGCGCCAGGCGCCGAAACGTCTGTTTCACCACACGATCTTCCAAGGAGTGAAACGAAATCACACACAGACGGCCTCCCGGGGCCAGGACGTCGACGACTTCGTCCAGCCCGGTTTTCAGCGCGTCCAGTTCGTCGTTGACCGCCATCCGAAACGCCTGAAAGGTCCGCGTCGCCGGATGCAGGCGCCCGTGCCGATACGACTGCGGCACCGATTGCCGGATCACCCGCGACAAGTCCATCGTGGTCCGAAGGGGGGCTTGGCGGCGAACCCGGACGATGGCCCGGGCAATGCGGCGGGAATAGCGTTCCTCCCCCAACTCATGAATGATATTGGCAAGCTGCGTTTCAGGCAGCGTGTTGACGAGATCTTCAGCCGTTTGACCGTGAGTGGGATTCATCCGCATATCCAACGGGCCGTCCTGTTGAAAGCTCAGCCCTCGTTCGGGCCGATCCAATTGCGCAGAGGACACTCCCAAATCGAACAGAATGCCGTCTGCGTTGTCTCTGTTGGCCAAGGTCATCACCGATTTCACACGTTGAAAATTTTCACAAAACAGGGAGACCCTGGATTCGTAGGCTTGAAGCCTTGTTTGTGCATGAGCAATCGCATGCGGGTCCAGATCGATCCCGATGAGTACTCCATCGGGCGTGCTGGACTTCAGGATCTGCTCGGCCGTCCCTCCCAAGCCTATAGTGCAATCCAGGTAACACCCTTGGGCACGTGGTTGTAACCAAGTCACAACCTCCTCTAACAACACCGGAACATGAATCGAATTATCCAACTAGCCCAATATTACTCCTATTTACTCCCACTTTATTCCACTTTTTGACACTTAACGGGCAAACTATACTCGTATTCACAATTTTGTCAAGAAAAATCAAACACTTACTGCTATTGGCGAGCCAAGACGCCTGAAGTTCCTGCTACCCAATAAAGTTACGCGGATTTAATCGGGGAAAGTCCCTGTAAAAGAGAAGAAATCTAAACCCTCTCCCCAACGCGGGAGAGGGCTGGGGTGAGGGGGGATAGAGGTCGTGGCTTCGGAGCCGCGCGATCCTGATGGACGGCACCCTTCGGCTTCGCTCAGGGCAGGCGCAGGCCGTCCCCTACAGGCAGGGACATGCCCCAACGCGCCTTCTTCCATGCGGGTAGGCGTGCAGGTCGGGATGCCCTTCGACTACGCTCAGGACAGGCGTAGCGTAACCCGACAGCGGAGAGGCGATTAACGTGACAAATTCAGCGTTGAATGACGAAAAATTTACAAAACGCGGTGAATTGTACAAAGCGTACAAAAGTTAAAATTTGTTACAAATGTTACAAAATGTACAAAACTTCGCAAATTGTACAAAATCAACCGCTTGCAAAAACCGTGGAAACGGCACCGACCGCGTGACGACGGCCAGGAAGGGGGGCAGGGGATTCACGCGTTCGATCCAGTTGGGAGTGTCGGGTTACGCCTTCGACTAACCCGACCTACGAGATCCGACTTCCCCCTCACCCTGCCCCCTTCGACAAGCTCAGGACAGGCTCTCCCACCAGGGGCGAGGCTTTCTCTCAAGGCTACGGGTACAGGCGGTAGAGCATGCGGGGAAAGGGAATGGTTTCGCGTACGTGGGCGAGGCCGCAAATCCAGGCCACGGCGCGCTCAATGCCCATGCCGAACCCGGCATGGGGCACGGACCCGTAGCGCCGCAGGTCCAGATACCACCGGAAGGCTTCCTCTGCCAGTTGATGGTCCTGCAAGCGTGTGGCCAGCGTCCGGTAATCATGGATGCGTTGCCCGCCTCCGATAATTTCACCGTATCCTTCAGGAGCCAACATATCCATGCACAGCGCCCGGTTGGAATTGTCGGGGTCGGGTTGCATATAAAACGCCTTGATTGCCGCGGGATACCGATGCACCAGGACGGGTTTCTCAAACTGATTGGACAAGGTGGTTTCATCGTCCGCGCCGAAATCCTCGCCGGCCTGTATCGACGACCCCAGGCCCTGCAAGCGCAGAACCGCTTCATCATAGGTGAGTCGCGGGAAGGGCGGGACGACCGCTTCCAATTTGGACACGTCCCGTTCCAACACCTGTAATTCATTCCGGCAGTTCTCCAGGACCCGTTCCACCACCATTGCCACGAATGCCTCCGCCAAGTCCATTGCGTCGGGCAATTCCGCAAACGCCATTTCAGGCTCCACCATCCAAAACTCCATCAAATGACGGCGGGTCTTGGATTGCTCGGCCCGAAACGTCGGGCCGAAGCAGTACACCTTTCCGAAGGCCGCGGCGGCCGCTTCCCCGTACAATTGCCCGCTCTGCGTCAAGTAGGCCGTCTCCTCGAAATATTGCGTTTGAAAAAGGGTGGTCGTTCCCTCGCACGCATTCGGCGTAAAAATAGGCGCGTCAAACAGGACAAACTCCCGTTCGTCGAAAAAGTCCCGGCAGGCCTTGATGATCGCGTGCCGGATTTTCAGGATGGCCTGTTGCCGAGTCGAACGAAGCCAGAGGTGGCGGTGGTCCATCAGAAACCCGACGCCATGCTCTTTGGGTTGAATCGGAAACGGCTCGGAAAGGTGAATGATCTCGAAGGCGGTCACCTCGATTTCATACCCACCCGGAGCCCGCGCCTCCGCACGCGGCACGCCGGTGACCAACAGGGAGGATTCCTGGGTCAATTGATTCGCGAGACCGAATTGTTCCTCCCCCAGCGTTCCTTTGCTCAAAATGGCCTGGATATCCCCGGACCCGTCCCTCAGCGTGAGAAACTGCAGTTTGCCGCTCGAGCGATGATGCCGAACCCATCCCCGGAGACAAACCTCTTGCCCCACCACTTCAGCAATATGAGAGACGGAAACGATCGGAATGCTCATGCCGGCATCTGCGCCTTCATCGGGCCGGAGGCGGCAACCAAGACGGCAAAACCCCGTGCACCAGGAACGGGTGGCTCTACACCACCTGCCTTCCCCTGACAAAGGGGAGAAAACGGACAACCCCTTCTTTGCATGGTTCCCCTCTCTAGCCCTTCATTCTGTCAATAAAAGTTCCTGCAATGACGGGCCACAAACGCGAATTGACACCGGCTCACTGCCAAGACTATCATATTTTTTTAAAGGAGGTCTGCAGATGAGTTATACCATTACCGTACGAGAACTGAAGGATCGCTTGGATAAAGGGGATAAGGTGTTCTTATTGGACGTTCGGGAACCGCATGAATTTTCCATGGCCAGGATTGAAGGGTCCACGCTCATTCCCTTGGGCACGTTACCCCAATCGCTCAATCAACTCGACCCGGCCGATGAAATCGTGGCCTTGTGTCATAAAGGCATGCGCAGCGCCGACGCCGTGGGATTTCTCCTCCAGCAAGGATTCTCCAACGTGAAAAACCTGGTCGGGGGCATTGAAGCCTGGTCCGTTGAAATCGACCATTCGGTTCCGCGTTATTGATCATCAGTCAAGCGCCGGTCAGAAGCGCCGGCGCTTCTGTTGCTGAAAAAACTTCACCGTCTCATCCAAGCCTTCCGAGAGGGACACGCCCGGCGCCCAGTCCGTCTCTTTCTCCAGTTTGCCTGCATCCAGCGCACTGCGCATTTGCTCGCCTTTTTTCTCGGGACCGTAGATTTCCCGGCACTCGGTGTTCGTCAGTTCTTTCAGCCGGGTGAAGATCTCGTTCACCGTCGTCTCGATTCCGGTCCCGACGTTGAAAATTCCCTCGACCGATGGGTCCAATGCCGCCCGCACCGCGTCCACCACGTCTCCGACGTAAACGTAATCCCGCGTCTGTAACCCGTTCCCGTTAATCCGGGGTTGTTCGCCCGCCAGCATTTGCTGCGTGAAAATCGCGACCACGCCGGCTTCACCGTCGGCATTCTGTCTCGGGCCATACACATTGGCCAGCCGGAGGGCCACGTATTTCAGGCCGGCCACGTGGCGATAGTACTCGAGATAGTATTCACAGGTGAGTTTACTGATCCCGTACGGGGACAGCGGGCGCGTGGGATGGGATTCCGAAGCCGGAAACGCCTCCTGCTCGCCGTACACCGTGCCGCCGGACGAGGCAAACAGAATTTTTCTGGCGCCGTACCGGACGGCCAACTCCAGAAGCCGGAGGATGCCCACAATGTTCACTTGCGCGTCGAAGACGGGATCCTCCGTCGACTTTCGGACGTTCATTTGAGCGGCCAGGTGCACGATGGCGAGAGGACGCTCTTTCTTGAACACTTTTTCCACGCGTGGACTGCACACGTCCAATTTGTAGAAGACAGCCTTGCGGTGAACCTGCTTCCGTTTCCCCGTAGAGAGATCGTCGATCACGGAGACGCGATGCCCCTCCCCGACAAACTGGTCTACGATATGAGACCCGATAAATCCCGCACCGCCCGTAACTAGAATATTCATGCCACGTCCTCAGGTTGCGGAGATGCGGTCGCCGAATCCGAACCCGGCCATCGCAGACCCAAAAAAATTTCGCGATTCCCTTTTTTCCCCTGCACGGGGGAATCGAACAGCCCGAGGCAATCAAATCCCAGTTGTTGCGCCATGTCCTGGATACGCCTGGCCACTTCCTGCCGGATCGTATCATTTCGAACCACGCCGCCCCGCCCCACCTGCTTCATGCCGGCTTCAAATTGCGGTTTGACTAGCGCAAGGACCGTCGCCCCGGCCGCCAGAAATTTGACCACACAAGGCAACACCAAGCGGAGCGAAATAAAGGAGACGTCGATGACGGCCAATTGGATGGGCTCGGGAACGGCTGCACAATCGAGATGCCTGATGTTACAGCGCTCGAGGACGACGACTCGCTGATCGTTTCTGAGGCGCCAATCCAATTGCCCATACCCCACGTCCACGGCATAGACTCGACGGGCCCCGTGCTGGAGGAGACAATGCGTAAACCCGCCCGTCGATGCGCCGACGTCCAGGACGATCCGGTCCGCAACGCGGAGGAAAAAAGCGTCCAACGCGGCCGAGAGTTTGTCTCCACCCCGGCTGACGAACGGGCTCGCCGGCCCTTCGACGGCAACGTCCGCTTGCCCTGAAACGAGTGTCGCCCGCTTTTCCACGCGCGCCCCGTCCACCGTGACCAGGCCAGCCAGGATCATCCGCTGCGCCTGCTCCCGGCTGCCGGCCAACTGACGTCTGACCAGCACTTCGTCGAGTCGCTGTTTGGGGACCTTGGTGGACATCAATGTGGGCTTGTACATGTTCCTTCATTCGTTGACTGAACGAGGAACTGACCACATCATATTCGTCATCCGGAAGGGCCGTTGGCTTTCAGCCAGCGCGGGCGTTCAGCTTGTTCCTTCTTCCTCGACGGAATACGCTTCCACCCGTTTTTTGCCATCTTTGTCCTGCACCATGATTTCCACTTTCCGTTCGGCATCATCCAGCATCTTGAGACAGGTTTTGGAGAGCTTGATCCCCTCTTCAAACATCTTCAAGGAGTCATTCAGCGGGAGATCCCCTCGTTCCAACTCGGTGACGATGGTCTCAAGCCTGGCCAAGGCATCTTCAAATTTTACGGCTGCCATCCCTACCTTCGAACTTTGGTGTCAGGTGAATCACGTTCCATTCTCTCTACGCGTCTTGTGTGGTGTCGACCATGGTTCGCTTTTGCAGAAGAGCGAAGGCCTGCTGAGAAGACAATGACGCAAAGAATCGCATTATACAAGGTGTTCCCGTGACGTCAAGATTGCCGCTCCGTTTGTTCAACGAGACAAGACAGCCTTCCTTCGGCCAATCGCGCTCGAATCCGGTCGCCGACTTGGACGGTTTGCGCATCCTTCACGATTATTCCCCCGGGATCAGTCTCAAGTATGCTGTACCCGCGAGACAAAACCGAGAGAGGACTCAGGGTATCCAGGGTGCTGGCCACGGTTCGCAACTGATGTTTTTTCCCGGCAATCACCCACGGCATGGCCCTGGAGAGACGTCGAAGAAGCTGGGGCAACATCAGGTTTCCCCGTTGCCACGATTGGCCAGGGCCGGCCCTTTCCAGCCCCGCGGCCAACACCGCCAGTTTCGGCCGCACCGTCGCCAGCATGACCCGTATGCCGCCCCCAAGACGGAAACCGAGCTCATCAACGCGTTGCACCTGACGTTGGAGGATTTGCGAAGGAACGGGAAGCCTGGACAAGGCCAACGCCACCTGATGCCTGTGCCCCCTCAGGGTGCCGCGCATGGTCTGGCCCAGTCTCGCGTGCTTTTCCCGTATGCCTTCAATCAAGTCGACCAGAACGGGAGAAACGGATTCCGCCGCGGCCGAAGGCGTCGGGGCTCGATAATCAGCGACAAAATCCGATAACGTGAAATCGATTTCATGGCCCACCGCCGAAATCACCGGAATACGAGAGCCGGCGATGGCACGAACCACGACTTCTTCATTAAAGCTCCAGAGATCTTCCCATGACCCTCCCCCTCTTCCGACAATGAGCACGTCGAGGTCCGTGTGGTGATTGGCCAGCCGAACGGCATCCGCGATCTGCTGCGCGGCACCGGGCCCCTGCACGGCCACGGGAAACAGGTGGATGCCGATGACCGGGCATCGCCGGTGCATCACCGTCACGATATCGTGCAACGCGGCCCCCGTGCCGGACGTAATCACCCCGACGCGACGAGGGAGAAACGGAAGGGAGCGCTTGCGCGCGGGATCAAACAACCCTTCCTGCTCGAATTGTTTTTTGCGTTGTTCAAAGGCCACCTGCAGAGCACCGATGCCCTTGGGCTCGAGATACTCCAGAAGAAGCTGATAGTCGCCTCTCGGTTCATAGACGCTGACGCAGCCTTTTGCCAGCACCGTGAGACCGTTTTCGACCTTGAACGAAAGCGCCGCGGCCATACGGCGAAAGAGGACCGCCCGGATTTGGCTTTCCTGATCGTTCAGGGAAAAATAGACGTGCCCGGAGGACGGGATCCGGAGATTCGACACTTCGCCTTCGACCCACACGTCCGGAAACGCGTGTTCCAGGGTCGCGCGAATGCTCGTCGTCAGTTGGGTAACCGTATAAACAGTCGGGGGAGAAGCAGACACGAGTCAGAAGCGTCGCGTTACGCGATTTCTCGCACGCGTTGGATGCCGGTGGCTCTTCCGGTTGAGGGGTCCAGTTCGATCACGGTCGCACCCAGCACCGCCGGGCCGGAGGCGACTTCAAAGCGTCTGGGCATCTGCGTGAGAAATTTGTCGATCACGAGTTCTTTTTTCATGCCGATCACGGAATTGACGGGACCGGTCATCCCGATATCCGTCAAATAGGCCGTCCCCTTGGGCAGGATCTGCTCATCCGCGGTTTGCACGTGCGTATGCGTGCCCACGACGGCCGTCACTTGGCCGTCCAGAAAATGTCCCATGGCCATCTTCTCCGCCGTCGTTTCCGCGTGCATATCCACGATAATGCAGGGCGTCTGAGCTTGCAGCTTTGCGACTTCGCGTTTGACCACCTGAAAGGGACAATCGAGCGCCGGCATGAACGCCCGGCCCATGACCTGGACCAGACCGATTTTCTCGCCATTCGGCCGGTCAATGACGAACGACCCGTGCCCGGGCGTCCCGTCGGGATAATTGGCCGGGCGCAGGATCCTGGGCTCCTTGCGAATATAGTCCACCATTTCCTTCTTATCCCAGACGTGATTGCCCGTCGTGAGTGCCGAAAACCCCAGGTCGAACAAATCATTGGCCAAGTCAGCCGTAACGCCGAATCCGCCGGCCACGTTCTCGGCGTTCCCGACCACAATATCGACGCGATACTGTTCGCTCACCCGATGGATATTCTGGGTGACGCTACGCCGTCCCGGTTCACCAACAATGTCACCGATAAACAACACAACCACAAATTCAACCGCTTCCCGTTGCCCGTCTTCGCTATTTGGCAAATTCGACGAATCGACTTTCCCGAATCACCGTCACTTTAATCTGACCGGGGTACGTCATTTCTTGTTCGATTTTCTTGGACAGGTCACGAGACAGAACAAGGGCTTCATTGTCGGACAGTTTTTCCTGTCGAACAATCACGCGCACTTCCCGCCCGGCCTGAATGGCATAGGCTTTATCCACGCCCTCATAGCCCACGGCCAAGCCTTCCAATTTTTCCAATCGTTTCACGTAAGCTTCCAGCGTTTCGCGTCGCGCACCGGGCCTGGCGGCAGACAAGGCTTCCGCCGCCGCGACCAACACGGATTCCGGGCAAATCGGGTCCACCTGTTCATGGTGTGCGGCAATCGCATTCACGACTTTTTCGGACTCGCCGTACTTCTTCGCAATTTCGGCGCCCAACATCGCATGCGTGCCCTCTTCTTCGTGGCTCACCACTTTCCCGATGTCGTGCAACAGCGCCCCACGTTTGGCCAACTTGATATCCAAGCCCAATTCCGCCGCCATGATGCCGCAGATATACGACGCCTCACGGGCATGATACAAATTATTCTGTCCGTAGCTGGTCCGGTAGCGTAACCGACCCAGGAGTTTCACGATCTCGGGATGAAAATCCGAAAGTCCGACCTCGAAGATCACCTTTTCGGCTTCTTCCCGCATCACTTTCTCGAGGTCGCCTTTGACCTTTTCCACGACCTCTTCAATCCGCGTCGGATGGATGCGACCATCCTGCATCAACCGTTCGAGCGAGATTTTGGCAACCTCTCGTCGCAAAGGATCGAACCCGGAAACGATGACGGCTTCCGGGGTTTCATCGACGATCAAATCCACCCCCGTGGCCGCTTCCAGGGCTCGAATGTTCCGGCCTTCCCGTCCGATGATGCGCCCCTTCATCCCGTCACTGGCCAGGGCCACCACCGAGATGGTGGCTTCATTGACGTAATCACGAGTGATCCGTTGAATCGCGTTGGTCACGATTTGCTGGGCTTCCCGGTCCGCCGTTTCCCGAGCTTCTTCAAGGATCCGCTTCATCAGGCCCGTGGCTTCCAAGCGAACCTCACCTTCAATCTCGGCCAGCAGTTGTCGCTTGCCTTCTTCCGTGGTCAACCCGGCCACCCGCTCCAAGGCCTCGCGATGTTCCCGTATCGTTTGTTCACACGCCCGTTCTTGATTCGCCAACGACACTTCCCGATCCGAGACGGTACGTTCTCTCTTGCGAAATTCCTCCTCGCGACGATCAAAATTCGCGATTTTTCTTTCCAATCCTTCTTCACGTTGCCCGACGCGTTTTTCCACCCACTGCAACTCGCTCCGTTTTTCTTTTTCCGTCTTTTCCAGTTGAGCTTTGGCTTGGAATACGAGATCCTTCGCTTCAATCTTCGCTTCCTTGACAATATGCTCGGCTTCGCGTTCCGCCGACTGCGTTAATTGGAGCAGTTGGTCTTCGGCTTCACGACGTTGCGTGGCGAAGCGCGTACGTTGAAGCACCCCGTTCAACACGACCCCCGCACCAAGGCCGATGGCTCCAACGACTACCATGATGATCATATCCGTAAAAATGGTCGTCACCCCCTTCTCTCACCACTCAGACAAAGGCGCGTACGTCAGCCTTTGGTATCATTGACAATGTTCATGTTGCCATGGGGCCGACAGCGTCTGAAACCACGAGCTGGTCAGGCCGTCTTCTACAGTGGACTCGTGCGACAGGAAACGAGGGGGACGAAGAAAAGGCAGGGAATGAAGAAAACGGAAAAACGACTCTACGCGATGTTAGGGTGTGTGAAAAACATCGCAAAAGGTAGATATTGGCTGACGCCCAGGTTTCGACATCTGTTTAAAATTCTCTCCGCCATTACCTTGGATCTCTTATCGGCTATCTACCCGGTTGACTCTTCCTGCCTCACGGATGCAGTCCCAGCCCGGCAGGGTGAACCACTCCTCAATTCAAACCTCATAGTTATACACACCCGCAATGTTACAAAATTCGTTTCATTCCATGTCATACGCCACTCGTTCTTCCTGATCGACGAATGTATCCCTCTCAAAGGTTAAAATTTTTGACGACCTACGTTACCAGAGCGCTACGCTTCGTGCAAGAACAGGGACTGATCAGGGGCCGTCCATCCCTATACGGGATTCGATACACTCCAACAGCCCCTCGGCTCGACGCTCGATTTCGGCCTCGCCGGCCTGCCGGCGGCGTTCTTGCCGAAACAGTTGATCCGCAATGTTCATCGCGGCCAGGATGGCCACCTTGATGGGCGTGGACCGGGTCGTCCCTTGCGCGATGGTCTGCATTTGCCCTTCGACGTATCGGGCGAGTTCATGCGCATAGCTTTCGTCTTCAATAGGTCGCAAGGCCAACTTCTGCCCGTAGACGTCAACCTCGATGCTCTTAGTCATGCACAGCCTCTTGCAGGCCGGTCTCCGATGTTTCCAGGCTGTCCAGTTGCTCCAAGACCCCTTCAATGCGCGACTTGAGAGTCACTCGCTCTTCTTCCCACTCGCGGGCAAGGACCTCCTGCCTCGACAATTCCTCTTGAACCAAATTCAACCGTTCTTGAAGGGAGCCATTAGCCTGCTTTAATTCTTGAACCAACTCCACCAACCCCCGCACTCGAACCTCCAACGTTTCCATTTTTTCAAGACTCATGGTGACGAACTCCTTGGCTATGATCCGAGAGAGTAAAATATCACTAAAATAAAATCTTTAGCAGGCCCTGTCAAGAGGTAAAGCACTACATGTTGTGGAATGAATGGCCTGATAGATACGATAACTTGTAAGCACTCGTTTCACGTATCGACGCGTTTCCCTATAGGAGATCAGTTCGACAAACTCGTCCGGATCTCGAGTGCCAAACCTAGCAATCCAACGGTTCACCGCGTCGGGACCGGCATTATACGCCGCGACGGCTCGAATGAGATTGCCCTTATAGTCACGTAACAATTCACCAATATAATCAACTCCTAACCGGACGTTCACATCTGCTTGCAACAAATCCTCCCGGTCCACGGATCCAAGGCCCAGGCGGCGGGCGACGCGGTTCGCCGTCTCCGGCATGAGTTGCATCAACCCCATGGCGCCGACGGGTGACAAGGCCTCGGGATTATACAAACTTTCCTCACGGATAATCCCCGCAACCAAAAAAGGGGCCACGTGCGAATCGGCATAGCGCCGTATCGTCGGGATATAGCCCGTTGGATACGCCATGCGCCATAGCGGGGAATCAAGAGAAATCCGGCGACGCTCAAGTGGCTCCCGAAAGTACCGTTTGGCGATCACGATCGGTGATTCATGATCTCCGACTGCCAGCATGTGCCGCGCCAAGGCATAGAGAGTTTGCGGCTGATCGCCGTATTGCTTCTTGACCACCAACAATTCTTCCGCCGCTTCCCGGCGAAGCCCCAGTCTCGACAGTTCCATGGCCTTTTGGAAATGCGGATTGATTCGGAATGAAGACGATGCGGGACCGTTCAACGCCTGGATCGCGCGGAAGTCACCTTGCTCGCGTTCCACGTGGAATGAACGCCGCAGGCGAAACGCGGACAATTGCCCGTAATAAGTCATGGGCCATTCGGCAGACACCTGCCCGTACAACGTTTGCGCCTCATCGACGCGACCCATCCGTTCAAGCGCCCGCGCCGCCCAATAATGCGCCCGATTTTGCCGGTTCCGGCCGGAAGCGGTGGCCGCAAGCGAATGAAAGGCTTCAACCGCATCGTCCCAAGCACCTTGTTGATAGTGCAGCCATCCCAAACGCCACAACGAATCCGTTTTGGCTGCAGGAAGCTCCGCCACACGATAGGCGTCCTCATAGGCCGAGACGGCTTGCTGAATCGCGTGTTCCCCTTCAGCCCACACGCCGCTCAGCCATCCGATCCGGCTGCGTTCATTCGCACTCAAGCCGGGAGGAATCGAATCGCGAAACTTCAGAAGCATCCGGCCCTGATCCCGCCGCAAGTACACCTTGGCCAACCACACGGCGGCTTTGCCGGCATACGTGGAAGAGGTGGTCAACAGCCGGCGGAAGATGGGCTCGGCTTGGGCATACTGCTTCAATCGCACGTGGGCCATTGCCAACTGAAAAAGCCCCTGCTCGGAACGCGGGCCGTGCGGTCGATCGGCCAGGAACTTCTGAAAATCCCGGATGGCGGCTTCAAAGCGTGCGAGGTCGTACCACGTCCGGCCTCGTTGATAATAATCTTCCGACGAAGGAGTCCAAGGCAGCGCACCCGGCTGATCTGACTGCACGATTTTGTCCACCGCTTGAGCCTCCGGAGATTCGGGATAGTTTCGCCACAGCTCGCCCAGCGCGTGTTTCGCCCGGATCACTCGTTGCAACCGGGCGGCGCAATCGGCCACAACGGAGAAAGCCCGGGGAGCAGATGGAGAATCCGGATCACCGGAAATGGCTTGCTCCAGGTGCGCGACGGCGGACTGGCAATGCCCGTTCTCGAACCAGGCGAATCCCGCTTCATACGACGTCTCGTTGCGCAAGGCGGAAGAAACGGACAACCCCAGCGCCGATTCAAACGTCAGGGCGGATGCATGCAATGAACCCATCCGCCTCAATGCCCGACCGAGTTTCAACAACACGTAATCTTCGAGCAGCGGGAAATCCATGCGGGCCGTCCGGAGATAGTCAAGGGCCCGGGCAGGATCATGTTCGAGCAGGGACCATCCGATGCGAAATCCTGCGCGCCGGGCCCACAGGGTGCCTGGATACGCCTCCTGCACGTGGCCAAAACGGTCGGCCTGCAGAAGCACTTGATCGGGATGCTCGTCGGAAAAAGACGCGGCCTGTCGAAAACAGGCTTCCGCCGATGCACAGGCCACGTCCCGAGCCTCGGATTGGGGCCATGAACAGACACTCGTCAAAAGAAAAACGACGAGGAAGCTCACACGACGGGCCCATGAACGGGACGGCCTCACTGACCAACGTTTCTGTTCACGCCACACCATTCAACGGACCGTGAAGCACCACCGGGTCGGGAAAGTGGCACGGAGCGGGAAGACTGGACATTGAAAGGGGAAAATGGGGTGAGTGACGGGAATTGAACCCGCGACCTCCGGAACCACAATCCGGCGCTCTAACCAACTGAGCTACACCCACCACCCGACGAGTCGTGACAACAACCGTTTCACGAACGTAGGGCGATTTTACTGAAAAGGCTTGAGACGATGCAAGACAAACGCCTATGTCGGTAGCCGCAGGTCGGGTTCGCCCTTCGACTACGCTTCCTTCGACTTCGCTCAGGACAGGCCCTTCGCCTTCGCGCCGCCGCGCTACGCTCAGGACAGGCGTAGCGTAACCCGATGTTCCCTACCCCCCACCGGTTCGCCTGCGGGCCGTGCCCTTGGCTCTCCGACTCCCCCTCAAGGGGGGAGTGATTCATCAAAGGCCGCTTGCATCTCGTCCACGATGGCCTGAGCCGCGGCACGCGGGTCCGGCGCATCCCGAATCGGCCGGCCCACCACCACGTAATCCGCTCCGGCGTGAATGGCTTGGCGAGGCGTCACGACACGAGCATGCTCATCCACGTCATTCCCGGCAAGCCGTACGCCGGGCGTCACAATCAACAACGGCGAGTCGACGGCCGATCGAATGGCCGCGGGTTCCTGCCCCGAGGCAATCACCCCGTCACACCCCACGTCGGCAGCCACTCGTGCACGAGTCACCACCGCTTGCTCGATGGTCCCATCGTATCCCCCTTCCCGAAGATCCGCACGTTCGACGTTCGTCAACACCGTCACCGCCAAAATCTTCATGGCCGGATTGGCTTCCCGTCCCTTCACCGCGGCGGACAGCGCCTTTCGCTCGGCATGCACGGTCAGGAAGGCCACGCCCATGTCCGCGACGCGCGCGGTGGTCCGTTGCACCGTCTCCGCAACATCCAACACCTTCAAGTCGAGAAACACGGGTTTCCCATACTGCCGCACCATCCGGACGACCGCAGGTCCTTCGCTCGCAAAGAGTTCCAACCCGACTTTGATCACCCCAACGGACTCCCGGACACGATCCAGCATCGACTCGGCGGCCTGTGCCGTCGACACGTCCAAGGCAAACACGAGCCGGTCTTTGGCTTGAATCCCCGCGCCTCTCATGTTTCGATCCATTCGTGTCTCTTTCCCGTTGACCATCGAGAAGAGGCTATGTTAATAATGAAAAATTCAAACCTCTGAATGGAGAAACAAGGATGCCGGTTGTTCATAAATCAGCCATTAAACGTGCCCGTCAGTCCGAAAAGCGTCATATTCGAAACCACGCGATCCTGCATCGCACCAACACGGTCGTCAAGAAATTTACAACCGCTCTCCAACAGCACGATGCCAAAACGGCTCAACCCCTTCTCCGGGAAGCCACCGCAGCCCTTCACAAGGCCGTGACCAAAGGCGCGCTCCATCGGAATACCGCTTCCCGACGCATTTCTCAACTCTCGACCCGGTTCAACGCCCTCAAGGCCCAATAAAGACCCCCTCACCCGGCCCCCCGATAAAAAATGTCGGGGGCTTCGCCTAATTTCAGGTCAGGGGCGAGGGTTCTGCATGGCATCTCCCGGGCCATGGCCCGGCTTTACCCCGCACGTTCAGGTCGCAATGGGGGCCGCGACAAAGCTTTCGCCGACCGGCACAAGTCCATGATCAAAGCATGCATGATCCGGTGAGGGGAAGCGGCGGCCGCACCTTTCAGCGCACGATCCGTAACCGAAAAGGCTTGAAACGCCTCGGGAAAATGCGCCGAGGGAGCGCGTGTGAGCACGGCAAAAAACTCGCCCTGCCGGAAAGGCGCGATCCCCAGAGACTTCGCAACCGCTGCCTCACTGACCCGGCGGCTCAGCCCGTCTTTGGCTTTCCACAGACGCCGGTACTGCCACAGCAACGCGCCGAGAATCCGAAGCGGGGCCTCACCCGACTCCAATGTTTTCTGCAGAATGAGGAGGGCTTGCGACACCCGGCCATGGATAATGGCGCCCGACAGATCAAACACCGACGCGCCGGGTTCCGCCCCTTGGACGGCAATGACGTCATGAGCGGTGACCGTTTCTTTCGCTGACACGTAAAGCGACAACTTCTCCAATTCCCGCCGGACCACGGACAACCCTTCGCCGGCCAGTTCTTTCAGTAACCCCGCGGCTTCGGCATCCAGTTGAATCCCCACACGCGCGGCTTCCTGGCGGACCCACCCCAATCGTTGATTGTCATACAGGGGCGCACAGTTCACCACCACGGCTTGCTTCTTCAAGGCTTGGACCCATTTCAGCCGGCCATCCAGTTTCGCCGCGGAGACGATCATGGTCGTCGAATCGGACGGCGCGGAAAAATAGGGGATTAGAGCCTCCCCCTCCTTGGCGGGAAGCTTGTCCGCCCATTTCAGAAGAACCACCTGGTGGCTTGAAAAGAAGGGAACTTCCTGGACACGGGCCAGCACTTCCCGGGCATTCGTGTCATCGCCGTACAAGACGTCACAGGAAAACTCGTCACCGTTGCTTTGTCCGTCGCCCGCATTCGCGCCTTTGGAACGCGAGGCGTCCCGGATCGTCTCGATGGCTTGATCGCGCAAGCAGTCCTCTTCCCCAAGGACCAGAAACAACCTCTTCTCTTGTCGTAAGGACGGACCGAGTTCGGCAGGTTTGATCACCGGACCTTCACCCTCGCTCTTTTTCCCTCACTCTAGTCCCCGGAGCCGGTTGAGGGAGAGGTGGTGGGGGCACCCGCCCCGGAAAAGATTCCCTGGTCCCTGGCGTGCCAGAAGGCTGCGGCCAATAGTTCCACGACATCCTGGCCGGCCTGCTCCAAGGCCCGGTCTTGCAGGACCCGGTTGAACTGAATTTGATCCTGGCGGGCTTCGACGTCGGGCGCACGATTCACAAAAAACTCTCCGGTACCCGTGGCCGTTTCCGCCCAGAGACTCCGGCCCGTCTCTCGATGAGCCACCGTCACGCGCACCACCACGTTCACACGGCGTTCCCGGGTTTGGCCGGCCGAAAACGTGATTGACGGGACCGAGACTGAGACGATCTCGCCCGTCATGACGTAATCGGCTTTGGCGTCATCCGCCACGACTTGCGCTCCGCTGCTCACGGCGAATTGCTCCCGCATGTATCGGGTATACGCAAATTCCAGATTGCTCTGGAACGTGCGGTTGAGCAGGTCTCGAATGACCAATCTCACCGGGGGTCCCGCTTGATCAGGGTCGGGACCTCCCCCCACCCGCGGACCCGGCCCTTCCACGGAAAACCTGTAGCCGCATCCCGGGAGCACGACAAGCAACATCGAGACGAAAACCAGAGCCGAGACGAATCTGTTCATCAGATGCATGTCCCTTTTTCCCTGTCCCCCCCTCCCCCAAGGGGAGAGGGAACTCAGACCACAAAATTGACCAACTTCTTTTCGACGTAGATCACTTTTCGAGGCGTGGTCCCCTGCAACCATTCCCCCAATTTTTTATCCGCGTGTGCGAGTTCGAGGATCTCGTCTTTCTGCGCGCCGGCCGGCACCTGAATCTTGCTGCGCAGCTTACCGTTGACCTGAAGGGGTATGGTCAATTCCTCACGGACCACCAGGGCGGGATCGAACGCCGGCCAGGCTTGGTGCGCGAGACTCGGCTCGCGTCCCAACCCCTCCCATAATTCTTCCGCCAGGTGCGGGGCAAACGGCGACAGCAACACGGCAAAAGCTTCGGCCGACGCACGCGGCAACGGTCCGTCTTTGGTAATATCCCGCACAAAGACCATCAGTTTCGAAATGGCCGTATTGAAGCCCATCTCCTCAAGGTCCTGCGTCACCCCCTGAATCGTCCGGGCCGTGAGACGCGCCTGATCGGGCGTTCCCTGCCCCTCGACGACCGGCACGGGTTCGTGTTCACCCAACACCAGACGATAGGCGCGCTGCAGAAGCCGCGCCACACCCGGGATGGATTCGGAAGACCAGGGAGCGCCTTTTTCCAACGGTCCCATGAACATTTCATACAGCCGCAGCGCATCCGTCCCGTATTCGGCAATAATCTCGTCCGGATTCACCACGTTACCCCGACTCTTCGACATTTTCTCCGTGACTTCCTCCAGCACCAGCCCGTCAAGCGTCGGATGCAACGGCGTCCCCTCTTCCCACCGCACGTCCTGTGAAGCCACCCATCGGGCTTTCAGTTCCTCTCCCGTCTGTTTGTGAACCGGAGTGTCGTGTTCAAAACGCACGTCAGACGCTGGATACGCTCGCGCCGCAAACCCGGGATCATCGGAGAGATTGTTGTCGAAGTAGCGATAGCTGTGTCCCAGAATCATGCCCGGATTCAGCAATTTCTGAAACGGTTCGGGCGTATGCACCAGCCCGAGGTCATACAGCACCTTATGCCAAAACCGTGAATAGAGCAGGTGCAGGACAGCGTGCTCGGCTCCGCCCACGTATAAATCAACGGGCATCCAATACTGTTCGGCGTCTTCGGACCACGGTTCCCGGTCATTCCGGGGGTCGCAAAAGCGAAGGTAATACCAGCAACTCCCGGCCCACTGGGGCATGGTATTGGTATCACGCAGGGCCTTCTGCCGAGTTTCGGGATCTGTCACTTCCACCCAATCGCGGACGCGAGCCAGGGGCGTTTCGAACTCCCCGCTGGGACGAAAATCCTCCAACTCCGGCAGCACCACCGGCAACTCCGATTCGGGAACGAGCTTGGTCGTCCCGTCTTCCAGATGGAGCACGGGAAACGGCTCACCCCAATATCGCTGCCGGCTGAAGAGCCAATCGCGCAATTTATAATTCACGGTCTTCTCACCCTTGCCGTGTTGCGCCAGCCAGTCGCACATGCGGGTCTTGGCTTCGGAAGTGGCCAAGCCGTCCAGGAAGTCGGAATTCACGTTCGTGCCGTCGCCCGTATACGCGCCGGTGGAAAGATCGCCGCCGGCCACGACTTCGACAATCGGCAAGTCCATCTGCTTCGCAAAGGCATAATCCCGCGTGTCATGCCCCGGCACCGCCATGATCGCGCCGGTTCCGTAGGTCGCCAACACGTAATCCGCAATCCAGATCGGAATGGGCTTGCCCGTGACCGAATGCACGGCACACGCGCCGGTGAAGACCCCGGTCTTCTCACCCAGTTCGGCCACGCGCGCCCGCTCGCTCCGGCGGGACACGGCTTCGACATAGGCTTCCACCGCCGGACGTTGCTCGGGGGTCGTGATGGTCGCTACCAAGAAATGCTCAGGGGCCAGGACCATATAGGTAGCCCCGAACAGGGTGTCAGGCCGGGTGGTAAACACTTCGATCGATTGCGGCGCATGCCCTGAGACTTCAAAGAAAATTCTGGCGCCTTCCGAACGGCCGACCCACTCCCGCTGCATCCGCTTGATGGACTCCGGCCAATCCACCAACTCCAGGTCGTCGATCAACCGCTCGGCATAGGCCGTGATGCGCAGCATCCACTGGCGCATGGGCACCCGCACGACCGGATGCCCGCCGATCTCGCTCTTGCCGTCGATCACTTCCTCATTGGCCAGCACGGTGCCCAGGGCCGGGCACCAGTTCACCGGGACTTCCGCCAGATACGCCAGCCCCTTTTCATAAAGTTTCCGGAAGATCCATTGCGTCCATCGCACGTATTGGGGGTCCGTGGTATCGATTTCCCGCGACCAGTCGTAATCCATGCCCAGGGACTGGAATTGCCGCTTGAAGTTTGCAATGTTCCGTGTGGTGGTCTCCCGGGGATGGGTCCCGGTTTTAATCGCGTATTGTTCCGCCGGCAGGCCGAAGGCGTCCCAGCCCATGGGGTGCAGCACGTTCCACCCCCGCATCCGTTTGTAGCGGGCGATGATGTCGGTCGCGATATAGCCCTTGGGATGACCCACGTGGAGTCCGGCACCCGACGGGTACGGGAACATATCGAGGACATAAAACTTGGGTTTCGCGGGGTCGACGTCCGAACGAAAAGGCTGGTGCTCGCGCCAGTAGACTTGCCACTTCTTTTCAATGGCCTGGTGATCGTAGAATTTGGACATGGGCCGGATGAACGCGGTTGGGCAATGCCCGCCCCGCGCCTGGGATGAAGAAAAAATGTACCACAGCGACGGATAGGCGACAAGATATGAGCTACCCGCAATCAGAGCAGTCATCGGCCCTTGGCAGATTGCGCAATTTCTATTATGTTCACCCCTTGAGTTGAATGGGTCCAATTAACGGCACCGGAAGGGTTGCTCGGCGCTTGATTCTTTCGCCTTACTTATATATTCTTTTGGTAAGGAGGATCGCCATGATTGTCACGATTACATCAAAGCGACAAGTTACGTTCCCAGCGCGGGTGTTGGAGACACTAGGCGTGGGGCCCGGCGATAAACTCGAACTGGAAGAAAGCCCCGACGGGTTCATCCTGCGCCCCAGGCGGATCGACTATTCGAAATTGGGGACGCTCAGAGACAAGATTCCACCCGGACATCCGCCATTCGACATCCGCAAATTCCGGGACCAACGGGAACAAGGATATGGCCCCTCACTACGGCGTTGACACCTCAATCCTGGTCAGGCTGGTTGTACGGGAGCCGCAAGACGACTTCGAGCGCTGTATACGCCGTCTTGTCGCTTTGATGGAGGAACGGAAGTGCGAACTATTCGCGTCCAACCAAACTATAGGGGAAGCCTACGCCGCCTTGATGCACCACTACGGCATCCTCAGCGCCAACGCCCGTGCCGGTCTCCGAGACGCGCTGACCAGCGGCTTGGTTGCCCCTCTGAACGGGCCGGCCGTCATTGAAGCCCTTTCAGCCTCAGGCAGTCCCGGACTCTTCGACAGACTCATCGCCGATGACGACTCACGAGCCGGGTTGGAGACCCTGACGCTGGACCGCAAGATGGCCACATTGTCCAACGTGCGGCATTTATAGGCAGCAAGATCCGTGAAATTCCGCCTGCCGACGACCTTGGAGTATGGCGCCTGGCGGGTGGAGAGCATATTCTTCGACTGCAATATGAAAGGAAAATAATGAAACTACACGTCGATAAGGAAGCCGACGCGCTTTACCTGCGCATCGACAACTCTGCCATCGTCGAGTCCGAAGAAGTCTCACCGGGAGTGGTGCTCGATTACAACGAAGCAAACGAAGTGGTGGGCGTGGAAATGCTCAATCTTCCGCAATCAAATGACAATAAAAGCGGGGCGAGGCCCTGAGACCTTGCCCCGTTCGGTGGCACCCTTACTCAAACCGTTCGGTAGCCCCGTAAAAGGCCCCGGTCAAGCCAACCCGACTTCCTCCTGCGGTCTCGAAGAACCCCGCATTTGTGCCTGCCGCGGCCCGGGGATTCCCTTGACGATCAGCCACATTGGAAAACTGACCGGCCCAGGACCCCGTAGAAGAGGTAATCGTATACTCATCACTCGTAAATTCCACATTGGACCCCCAAAAGGTGCCATTTTGATTGATCGACACCGGGCCTAACATCATCTCCATATTGGCATCTTCGAGGTACGGATTGACATGCGGCACCCCATTGGCATGCTGGCCCACCACGTTGAAGGTCTGCACCTGATCGACGAGGCCGTGAATGCGCATAGTTCCAAAATCAGCGGTCAAGCCGGCCCGTCCCTCATATTCCCCGAGTTCCGTCGCTCCTGGAGACAGCGTGTCTGATCCGGCTGCGGCGACGTATAGTCCTCCAGCGCGTCCGCGATAGGTAGCGGTACCCGTCACCGGCAAGTTCGAGGTGAAGTCGGCAGGATAGTCCGTCCCATCGATGAAGGCTCCCATCTCGATTGCATTGAGATCCGCATCGAAAAACAACCAATACCCGCCGGCCAAATAATCGGATCTGTCCGGGACCATTCGACTGACGTTCCTGCAATGGCCGCACGACTGCCACTCACAGATGCCATATAGCCAGAGGCAAACGGCCGATTGCTGACCGGATTGGTCGAGATGGAATCGTCGTTGACCACTTCTGTGTAATGGCGGTTGGTATCCAAAGTGAATCTACTGCCGTTCTGCCTTTCGACCGACAAGGTAAAACGGTCGCCCGTGAAGGTCGTCTCGGCACTTCTGACGGGGGCAAGGCCAGGAGTGTACAGATTCATTGCGAAGCTGCCGAAGGCGGGGTCGCTCTGCTGAAGGCGACCCGTGATGGCATTCCGGTACTGACGGGGTGTGAGCGTCGGCCGCTCGCCTGCCGCGCCAAAGGCCGTACTTGACAGGGCGTACAAACTGAACAATAGGAGCACCGAAGAGGTCTTTTGCAGTGCGCATCATCCTCAGGCAGAAAGGAAGTGAGGCATGAACCCATCCACCCAACAGGCCCTCGATCGCATGGTGAAACTCGTCGCCACCTATCAACCACCCAAGGACACCATACTGCCAAGCCCCCCCAAAAGGAAATCCAGCAAGAAATAACCGTCAACTATTCTGGATAATTCCCGCTGTAATGGTGTCGATTGATCTTGGTGGTTTTAAGGAACTTGTGGGAGGAAGGGTGATTTTCCGTATACTTGACGGATTGCGCTGCTCCATATGTCCCCATTGATTTCTGCTACTACTCTTTCACCTTTTTCGTTTGCTTCGATTGTTATTTCGCTTTCTTCCAGTCTTTGGAATGTTCCGTATATGGCTTGTCTGGGGTTCAATGGGAATGTGACATAGGTGTTTGCGGATTTGTAACCGATGTAGATAGGGCCTTCGGTTTCTGAAATGTCATAGATTGGCGAAAAGGATACGGGATGGTCGCACGTAATAAATTCGGGAAGATTTTCTTCTGTTTTAAGAAGTATCCAACTTCTTTTTCTGAGGATTTCGTGTATTTTCTTGATGTTGGGAATTTCCATAGAAAGACTTTCAGCTACGTTTATGGCCCTTTTCTCTCTTTCTTCAGCCTCTTCCACGACTTTTCGTTTTTCTTCAACTTCTTTTTGTGTCGCTTCTGGATTCTGCTCCGCAATTGTTAGTTCAACGTATTTTGATCGTTCTTGCAGAATTCTGATTTTTTTCTCTATTGGCACTTCCGGATTTTTCAAGTCAAGGGCCTGTTGGAGATCTTTTTGTATTCTTTCCACTCCGTGAATTGTCTTCTGCCTTTTTCTTCGATCTCTCGGATTGCATAGGATAATCAGAGCCATTAGAAGGAGTATTCGGTCCAGAGTATCCTGTTGAATTTCCTCTTTCTCTTTTATCATTCGGAGTGCGTCAAAGGCTGGATTTTCGATGTTGTCTCTTATTTCTGTTTCAATTGATCCATGGAATCTCGGTTCGTGTGCGATTCCTTTCGGTCCTCTTTCGAATTGTTTCCGTTCTTTGATGTCGTAGACGAACAGTTGTCCGTCTTCTTTTTTCCAGTTTTTGAGGTATCCGACTGGAATATAGTGATCTTTTTCCCCTGATCTGCTCATTTTCTTGTCCTTTAAGAAATGTCGAGAGTTCGAAGGATTTCAGGTCTTTTGTTTTTGGATTTGTTGCCTTTGGGCTTGGATATAGTAGGTCGGCTTAGCGTAGCGTAAGCCGACAAGGGGCGTACGGGCAGGGAGCAGGTCACATGATCCCTGTGAAAAATTCAAGTTTTGGATGCAGGGAGAGCCTCCGACGTTTCTCTTGGCGCGGCGAATACCTTGGCAATTTGTACCCACAGGACGACACCGCCAGACAGGCGTACAGGTCAGACCTATTCAAGCAATGGATATCGTCTTCAAATGGGCTTCAACGGCCTGAACAACTTTGGCCGCCAGCGGAAGATTTGCCTTTTCGGCTTGCCAGTGCTGGTGAAACAGCGCAACGGTTTCACGGGCGGTATCGAGAACGAGTTTTTCCGGCAATCGAGCCTTGGCGGCAAGATGGGAGAGTTCGTCCTCTGAATATTCGGCGAAGATTCTGGTCCGGCTGAAATTCAGGGCGGATTTTCCATCCGGGATGTAGGCGATCGTGGAAACAAAATCATAGGCCGGTGCCAGGGCGGCGTGCCGACGGTCGGGGTAGATCAGCGACCAGTTCTTCAGGTGCATGTCGGCATTACCGATCAGCACGTTGAAAGTCAGTCGCCGAATAAATTCGACAACGTCCGCTTCACTGCCCTCGGCACCAATAACCCTGCCAATGCTGCGCGCACTGGCCTTCTCATATTTTGCCTCGGGATAGACACCGAATATCTGCGCGAAATCTTCCATGTGAACAGCCCCACCGCCCGTTAACCGGTCGAAGCGCTCGATTGCCAGCGCCTGCCCTTTAAGAGTGCCGGTCCCGTCCGGTAGATTCCGAATGGTGTCGATATCGACAAGCCGCATCGCAGGCACGTCCATACCGATCAGCCGGGCCAACGTCATCATCGAAAATTCGTTTTCGGGGACGCCTGCAAATTCGCGCGAAGGCAGCTTGACGACCCACGAGCCGCCGATGCCCTTGGCCGGAATGGTCAGCCCACTGCCGGCCTCGTTGATGGCCGAGAATTTGAGTTGCACACCGGCCAAAGAAAAACGCAAGGCGTTATTGCGGTCATCATCACGATCACTCTCGTCGGTCGTGTCACGATCATCGGGCGGCCACTCTTCATCATCTGCAGGTCTGATCGTAATCGCGCCCGGCAGGTCCATGCCGAGTATCCAGAGCAGGAAAAACTCGCGCACGGGTTTCACGCCTGCACGCTCGGCGAGATAGGTGCGCATATGCCCTTCGGGCAGCAGATTCGAGAAGAACGGCATGAGCCGTGTCCGGGTGGGCCTGAAAGCGGTGATCAGTTCACCAAGTAAATCCTTAAAACTCAATCCAAGCACCGGCCGATTCTTATCCGCAACATAAGCATCCTTGAAGGCAAAGAAAATCCGGTCGCCGTCAACGCGGGTGAGCGTACCGATGGGCTCGTCGTGAAGCAGGACGTCGAGAACGTTGACATCAGCCATGATCGTCCTCGTCCAAGCTGTAGGCCGGGCGCGTGGACTCGGTTTCATCACCCGCAATCCGGCCATGAGCCAGCGCGTTTCGCAAATCTCGAAGCCGGAGCAAGGATTGGCGGATAGCATTCGGATCATGGGTGCCGTGACCAAACGCCCTGATCGCCCGATTGGCCTCCCGGATGGTCCGGACTTCAAGTAGTGTTGGGCGAAAGTACGAAAGCCCGCGCACGTGGCGTTGAAACCACTCCTGTTCGCTTTTGGGAAAAAGGTCGGTCGGCAGATTCTTAATCGCGCTTTGCAGACGTGCCAATTCCCTTAGGACCCGTCGGTTGGCTTTGCCATCCTGCTGGGCACTGGCTGGGGTACTGCTTGCAATCGACTGAACGGCCGGAACCGACTTGCTGGGCACGAGCATCGCCTCGAGATCAAGGGTGCGGGCAAGCGCGACCAAGCTCGAAACTCTGAGATCGACGGCACCGTTCTCGATCTTCGAGATATGGCCCTGCGGCACCCCTGATTTGCTGCTCAACTCACGCTGGCTGAGACCTCTGGCTTCGCGGGCGAAACGGAGCGTACTGGCTATATATTCGGTCTTATAATTCATTTTAATATGTTATTATATATCAAATTAATATTTAGATATTTATTTATATATCAAATTATATAGATGAAGACAATGATGTAATGCAAAACAAACGCCGAGTGCCGGGGAGTATTGAATTCTTCGTTCTTGTCTACGAACGAGGCAGAGTTGAGGTGAGAACGGGAGGCCGATGTCAACGAGCGCTCCGCGTCGGCAGAAAGCAAGTGACTTACGCCACCCGTCTTGCCTCGACGGCCTTGGCCAAATCGTACGTCGCTTGCAAGTTCAGCCAAAGTTTCGGCGAGGTCCCCAGGGTGTCGGCCAGATCGAGCGCCGCTTCTGCGGTGATGCCTCGCTTGCCTCGTATCAGTTCATTCAAACGCGCTCGGCTCCAGCCGATTTCTGTGCGAAAGCCGCCTGGCTCACTCTCATGGGCTCCAGAAATTCCTCCAGCAGCATTTCGCCCGGATGAAAAGGATTTTTCGGTTGTTTGTCCACGGCTTTTTGCTCCTCTAGTGTCAGAGGTCTGAAGGCGTCGGCTTCATTCCTGTCGCGCATTCCCAGTCCTGGGAGGTCGCGCAATAATACTGCTTGCCACCGTACTCTTTAACATGGAGCGCTCCTTCGCCGAGCAAGAATGTGAGAAGCGGACGTTTCAGTTCATCTTCCGTCTGGATATCTTCTGGGGCCTTGCTATTCTTGATGAGGTAGTACAACTGACCGTCCTTGATCCCAAGCAATTCCTGCCTACCGGCTTCACTCGGCATACGCCAGTACTTGGTCGTACTATCCCTCAATTGCTCCACCAACTTCTCCTTGATGTGAGCCATCGCATCTGACGCCGCCTTGACGACTTCTTTGGCTCCCGTGTCTTCGATCGGTGGTTTCCCTTCGTCTTCCTGTATATTGTCTCCGTAGATTTCACCGAAGTCTCTCAATCGGACCGGAAGTACGAAGGGTTGATGCGGTGCACTCCACATGTAGCAATTACCCGGAATGGGTTCTGCGATGAGATGCGCAAGAATGTCTGTCGAATAGTGGGAATTGTATTTTCCGAGAACGCCGGCATCGCCCTCTGAAAGCAAATGAAAACAAAACCAGTTGTCCGCTTGGCTAAGCAGTTCGGGTGCCATTGCGCCTGGTTGCTGTGTGATGAGCATGGCTCCCAGATCGTATTTGCGTCCTTCCTTCACCCATTCAACAAAAGGGCTGGTGTCGTCGAGGTTTCGACCAAGGACGCTTTGTGCTTCTTCTATAATGGCCACAACAGGAATAATGGGTTGTCCGCCCGTGAAGTGCTCCTGATTGTGTGAGAAAATTCGCCGGAGGAGTAGACCGGCAAGCATGTTACCGGCACCCGAACTCAACAGACTGATATCGATTACGACGACCTTTCCTTGAGACAGCGCCTGGAGTGTTTCGGCCAACACATGACTGGTCGGGTCATGGAGTGTACGCACGACACCGAACATGTTGCTACGAGCCGCGCTGATTTCCGCTACAGACTGAGAAATTTGGTCCCCGGTGTAGCCAAGGCAGTTGCCGACTTCCTGATCGCTCGCCTGTAACTCTTCGTTGTGGATCAGATCAACGAGCCTACGCCAATTTTCACGAGAGACGCTTTTGAGTTTGAGGACGTTTTGTTGGTTCTGGCGATCTGAAGAAATGGCAATACTGATCACATCGCGTGGAGAGAGGTCGCGGATATCGAGTCTCACTTCACCGGCTTTCCAACTGCCATAGTACGGACTCGGAGCTGGCCTGTTGGTAAATACGAGGAGTTGATCTTTCAAGTGTGGCACGTCGCACAGTCCAGGGCGATTCTCCACACGATCAGGCCAAAAGTACTCACCGTCGGGATCGAAAATTAGCGTACCAACGGGGCGATCGTTCGCGGTCCTTGGCTGCGTCTTGTACAACTCGGCAATCAGGAACTTGATAAGATTGGATTTTCCATAGCCTGCCCGTGCGAAGACGACGGATCGTCTGGAAACGAGTTTTTTTATGTCGAAAGTGACTTGGAGGTGTGGATCAAATGAAATCAGTTCCGGCTGCCGCTGCTGGTGTCCGCCACCGCAGAAAACAAACTCTCCCAGTACATAGGCCCCCAACTCAGTCGTACCCCGGCTCAGTTTGCAGAGTTCCTGCAGAACTTGGTCACTGGGCAATGCGACACGCGCGCCAAGGTGCGGCAATCTGCGCTGTGATGGGACATAGATGATTCCGTCATCTTTTGCGCGTACCGCTCCGAGCAATTTCACTTGGACGCGATACTTCAGCCGCTGCTGCTTGAGATCCTCCGGAACGTTTTGCTGCCTACGTTGCATCGTATTGACGTAGTCTTCCCCTTCCGGTGTCGCCAATAATCCAGAAGGAACGAAACGGGTTATGCGTCCCAGCGCTGCTTCTTCCTGTGAAGCTAGTTCAACAAGGAGGAACTGACCGAGCTGCGGACGATCAAGCATGCTGGCATCGTATGGGGCAACGATCTCGGCTGCAAATTCAAGGCCGCGATCATTAAATCCTTTGAAGGTTCCCACGATTCGTGAGTTGGCAAACAGCACTTTAAGCCTCCTTGTATCTCAGATTTGCTAAGGTCTGCCCCAGATACTTCATGCGAAGCAGGCGCTCAGATTCTTCAGCCGTAAGCTTGCCACACATTCCTTCAACAAGCATGTCTTGGAGATCCTGGACCTCAAGACCGGACAACTTCGCAAAGTCGTGTGCTCTCTGGATGCACATGGGATAGTCTGGAATTGGAAAGCCCTGCTGGGCATCGACTGTCAGTTGTCCCAGAATGCGGTCTGCTTGGTCTACTTGCCAGACGGCGATATCAACGGGCCAGACAGGGTCCATTGGCCTGTCTCCAAATTTCACAAGATAGAGACGGCCTAGGGATTGGTACAGCCGACGTCCGGTGTCATCCTCGTCAGTCGTCTCATATGTTTGGAGCCAAGTGCGATCGAAGTTGTAGCACTCGGCTTCAATGTCTTCTTCAACTTGGACATAGCATGGATAGTTCTTATGGAACGTGGCCTCAAGTTCCAGAGCAACAGCGAGTCGTCCAAGCACGGCACTTTGTTTGGCGACGCCTACAAGTGACAGTTGTACGTTCTCGTTCTTGTGGGCTGCAATGCCGTCGCGGAGTTTTTGATCCAGGAGAGGGAACATGTCTCGTGAAAATGATTTCGTTCGAAGCAGACCATCCCGAACCAGAATTGTGTCACCTCCCCATTGCAGACTAGGATTCGCAACAAGGTCATACAGCACCGCCCACTCAACGATGTCCCGGTAACATCGCATCGCCCCAGTGCTCTTTCCTGGAGTCCCAATACCTCTAATGAGATAGGACATCTCTCTGAGTGTCTTGCCTGTATCTCGGGATAATCGTTGCAGGGGTGTGACGTTATGCGTTGATTGCAGCTTGGCCCTTTCCTCCAATTCTTCGATGCCGGTAGTTCCGGCGACTGCGTCAAGGGCACATTCTTTACCACGTGAGTCCACGACACGTATAAGTTCAACAACTGCTGGATTGAAAGTGAGTCGGTTGTCACCGCCATCTGCTGAGACAAATGAGACCGCGTTGACGGAATAGGTACGAAGCGGTTTCACGCTGTTTCGGAGTCGACGCGCGTACTCCCGAAATCGCTGGAGATGAGGATCATCGACGTTATACGCTTCCATGACCTTCTTGCGGAGCGCTTCTCTGTCCAGATTCGCTAGCGACACGCTTGCATTACCCCATTCTTTCAGCGATTACGTGAAGACGGCGGAGGCTGGAGATCGTTCCGCCTACGTTCCAGTTCCTCCATTCGGGATGCCGTTGCGCCCGAGGAATTGCCCACCTTTCACGCCAGTAGTCGGCGATTTCTGCGGCTGTCCTGGTGATATAAGACGGACGTTTTCTTGTCCCAAGAAGTATCTCACGTGCATTGTTTGCAAGAGGGATGACATACACTTGGCGACGAATGCCGTGCTGAATTACTTCGGTATCAATTCCCAATTCCACGGCGGCTTGGCGAATAACCCGAATGCGCCAGTTGGGACCGTTACCAAACCTGTTGCCCTTAGCATAAGGATGATTGCGTCGAATGAGGACTCTTTGCAGTTCTGCGAACATGTCCTCGGGGATGTGGAAATGTCCATAGCCCTGCGTGTACCACGTCGGGACACGATCAGTCTCAACATCCGTAAGAAACGTGACGCTTCCCGGTATCCGGAGGCGGTTGTAGAGCGATGATCGACCAAGGGCCGAAGACGTTGTGAGGAGGACAAGACGAGGATCCTTCTTGCTTTTACTGATTATGCCCTCATAGGTTCGGTACTTTTGGTGAAAATTCGTGACCACTTCTTTAGATGTCGCCAATAGGGCCACCAGTTTGCCGCCGAGAATTTTGCTATAAGGCGGTAAGGCACCCAGTACAAAGGCATCCATCACGTGAATCAGACGTTCTGCACGATCACTGGAATTCCAGCCAACCCAGGCGTCGCGTGGCGTGAGGTTAAAAACGGGGTCCGTGAGGCCAATGATACCGATGAGTTTGCCATTGTTTTTGTCTCTCACAAGGTATCGTATACGTCGTCCGAACCCCTTGCTTACTGGCACCGACCAGAGAAGGGAAGCAGCATTGAAGAGCTGGGAGTCTTGGGTATTCCCTACGACTATACTTAAGGAAGGATTGATTTCGGAGACAGCAATCTCTTGAGGATGAGCAAGATGCTCACGTAGCAGCCTGAGATGATAATCGAAAGAGCCGTTCATAGTTGCCATGACGGACAACCGTTTTCCTGAGTGAAGACCTCGTATTTGTATTTTGCTCAACGTACGAGGTGAGGATGGTAACTGCTCAACGAGACCGAGTAAGCGCTTGCGAAGACGGCACTCTGCCGCTGTGAGTTTCATGCTTTGATCCAAGTATACGACTTACCGTTTGTTTTCATTCACCGATGGCATGAGAATATTGGGTGTCGCAAGTTGCTCCTTCGCGTCCCGACACGACCAAGGCCGCTACCAGCACGGATCCGTCGACGACGGTCGTCACGGGCGGTCCGCGTCACGGGCGCGGAGGATGAGGGACGGTGGGATCCGTGTTTTCGTTCCTACCTTGCGGTTGCGAACGGCTTGCAGCCACATGCCAACGGAGGGCCGTTCCGCGAGACGTGCCAGTTCGCAACGAAGGAATTCCTGCATGGACTGGCATTGGAGTGCCGCCCGCATTGCGAGTTCATCGCGGACTTCCTCGGGCACCCCTCTAATGGTGATTTGTACTGCCATGAACGCATTATGCCCTCGTTGACGGCATTCAGCAATCAACCAATTCGGAATCCTCGTGAATCATTCCCCAGTCATCTCGTCTGACGCCAGCGGTGACGTTTTCGATAGGCAAAAGGATAAACAAAGTATGGAAAACCCGTCCTTTTATCTGCGGGTTTTGGCCGATTTCGACACCGGCATGACGAAGGCTTGGCCGCGGAGTTTGCGATGGTAGGCAATGGCGAAGCGATGCGCTTCGTCCCGGATGCGCTGGACCAGCCGGGAGACGTGGGACGTCGGGGACAGGATGAGCGGGTCGCGTTGACCGGGTGCGTAGATCCGCTCTTCTTTCTCGCCCTTGGCCTTGGCTAATCCGACGATGGGCAGGTGAGCGAGACCGGCGCTACGCAAGGCATCCACCGCGGCTCCCAATTGCCCGGCTCCTCCATCGATCAGAATCAAATCGGGAAGCGGCAGCATCTTATCGGCCCGGGTGCCGAGGGTGCCGCCGTACCGGCGCTTGACGACTTCCTCCATGCTCGCAAAGTCATTCGCCCCTTCGACGGTCCTGATACGAAACCGCCGGTAATCCGCTTTCTTCATTTTTCCGTCTTCCCACACCACCATCGAAGCCACGGAATGGGTGCCCATGGTATTGGAAATATCAAACCCTTCCACCCGGCTCGGCGTCCTGGGCAACCCGAGGAGCCGTTGCAGGTCTTCGGCCTCCCTGTGTTCCACCGCCGTATTGCGCAAATGCTCCGCAATGGCCGCGGCGGCATTTTCTTCGGCTAAGTGGAGCAATTGGCGTTTCGCGCCTCGCTCGGGCGTCAGGATGCGCACGCGCCGGCCTTTCTTTTGACTGAGCCAGCGCTGAATCAATTCCCGGTCGGCCAATGTTTCGGACACCAACAGTTCCCTGGGGGGCAGGGTGTCCTTATTATAGAATTGCTCGATGGCGGACCGGATCAACTCTTCATCCGGAGCCTCTTTCGTATCAGCCCAAAAAAAGTCCTTGCGACCGATCAACAAGCCGCCGCGCACAAACAACAGTTGCAGATCCGCCGCCCTGCCCATCCTGGCCAAGCCGATGATGTCCTGGTCCATGGGCCCGATTTGCGCCACGCGCTGTTTTTCCAACGTCTTGGCAATACTGGCCATACGATCCCGCAACCGGGCCGCTTCTTCGAATTCCTCCCGATCGGCGGCCGCTTCCATGTCCTTGCGCAACCCGTCCAGCAGTTCCTTGTCCCGCCCTTCCAGAAAACAGCGTACCTGTTCGACGATGCGTTGATAATCTTCCTGCGACTGGTTACCGGTACAGGGCGCCATGCACCGCTTGATTTCAAACTCCAGACAGGCGCGCTCGGCCGTCCCGTCAATGTCGATCTTGCACGTGGCCAGCGGGAACACCTTCTTGATGACCTTCAGGGTTTCCCGAAGCGCGCCCGCCGGCACGTAGGGACCGAAGTACAGCGCCCCGTCGTTCTTCACGCGACGCACGATCGAGAGGCGGGGAAAATTCTCCTTCACCGGCAGGCGCAGAAACGGATAGTGCTTGTCATCGCGAAGCACCACGTTGAACCGGGGGCGATGGCGTTTGACCAGGTTGCTCTCGAGTAGGAGGGCTTCCAATTCGGATCGGGTGACGATCGTTTCGATGTCCCGGACCAGGGACGTCAACACGCGGGTCTTGGGAGTCGGGTCGCCGCCTTTCTGAAAATACGAGCGCACCCGGTCCGCCAGCACCCGGGCTTTCCCGATGTAGAGGATTTCCCCGCCCTTGCCTTTCAGCAGGTACACACCGGGCTGATCGGGCAGGTGCGCCAGGGTCGATTCGAGAGCCCTTCGACTCCGGTTCGCTCCGCTCAGGATGCTCGGGCGGGGGTTGGGCATGGGTGAAGTCCGTTACACGATGGCCGTCCCCGGCGGCCGTTCGATCAACTCCACTTCATAGCCGTCCGGAGCATCGATAAAAATAAACCGGCTCCCTGACGACGTGCGAGTCGGGCCGTCCGTGATGGGAACGTGCTTGGCCTTCAACTGAGCCATCGTCCGGTCAAGGTCATCCACTTCAAACGCGAGATGGACCAGATCTTCCTGCACGCGGACGGGGCCGCTCTCCGGGAAACTGCACAGTTCAATGAGTTCCTCGCTGTTGGGGACCGCCAGAAAAGCCAGATGCGACCCGCGCGGCGACACCTTGCGCTCCAACACTTCCAACCCCAACACGTCCCGGTAAAACGCGATGGTGGCATCCATGTCACTGACGCGCATGCGTGTGTGCAGTAATTTTTTGACGATCATCGTCTGTCTTGCTCCGATCCGAGACGTTGGCCTTTTGCTCCCCTTTTCTACCTCCCCGACTTTTCCTCTTCGGAAAAAGTCCCCGTCCTTACAAAGGAGGGGAATGAGGGTTGGCACCTCTGCAACGGTATTGTACTGAACCCCACGGCTTCCAACAATACAGCTTGTCTTTTTCATGTTCCGTCGATTCCGGCCTCTTGTCTTGCCGTCGCCGCCCCATTGAGGTACAGTACAAATAGTACCGTACGGTCCAATATCCATTCTGAGGGAAAGCACCGTCATGAAATCATCTCAATGGTCTCACTCATTCGTGCCTGTCCTCTCCTCCCGTTCTTCCGGCCCCTTCGCTCCACCGTGCACCATGCTTCGACAGAGCAGCTATTCCCGCCCTTCTTTGCCCGGCCCGCTTCTTGCCCTTCGACTTCGCTACGCTACGCTCAGGACTATCCTGGCACTCGTCACGGTCACGGGCTTTGCTCTCCCGGCCTTTGGCGAAGGCTTCAGAATTCTGGATCAAAGCGCGGCGGCCACGGCTCAAGGCGGAGCCTTCGCCGCCCAGGCCGATGACCCGTCAGCCGTCCATTTCAACCCGGCTGCCATCACGGACCTGCATGGCCTTCAAATAACGGCAGGCACGCTGCTCGTAAACGGCGACATTGATTTCAGGCCATCTTCGGGACCGGCGATTGAAGGTGATTTCGGCGGGACCTTTGCCAATCCTCCCCCGAGCAGTTTCTTCGTGACTGCCCGGCTCGGTGATTTGGGGGCCCCTTCGCTCAAGTCTCTGACGCTGGGACTGGGGGTTTATTCCCCCTTCGGCAACATCACGCGCTATCCCCGGACGTCCGGCCTCGCCCCTATCCTCACGAGGGCGGCGTCCCCGATCCTGGACGTCACCCCGACCGTAGCGTTCAGAGTACACCCCTCGTTGGCGCTTGGCGCCGGGTTGGATGTGTATACGTTTTCCGACTTGTTCGGCGAGGGGCACGTAGAGGTGCAGCAAACCGGTGCGGATCTGGCGCGAGCCGGGTTCCCGTTTGCCCCCGACGACGGAATCGAATTGAACGGCCGGGACACGGCCCTCGGATATCACGTCGGTTTGCTGTTGACGCCTGTTCGCAATGAGCACGAGCAACCCCTGGTCAATGTCGCGTTGGTCTATCGCAGCCGGGCGACGTTGAACTTGAGGGGACAGTTGTTGAACAAGAGTCGGGGTTTTGCGCTGGGAGCAAAGGCTGATCTGAACCTGCCGCAAGTCGTCACCGCCGGTCTTGCGGTGTGGCCCATACGGGATACCCGGCGCGAGTGGAAAGTGGAAGTCGACGTGGATTTCGCGGATTGGACCTCGTTCGATCACCTTGACGTAACCCTGTCCAATGGCGCGGTGCTTCCCAACCCGCGAAACTGGCAAACCTCGTACGTCGTGATGGCCGGCACCGAATACAAGTTCGTCAAGCCGGCTTGGTTGCCGTCCTGGGACGTGGCCGTTCGAGGCGGGTACGTGTATTCCGACAGCCCGGTGCCGGAACGGACGTTCAGGCCGGACGTCCCGGATTCCAATTCTCATTCGTATTCCGCCGGAATCGGGTTTCTGTGCCGGCGCGGCGGGCTCTTTCTGGGCGTAATTCCTTGCGGGACCGGTCGGGATGGTCTGGGTGTGGCCGCCATAGGGATCGACGTGGCCTATCAGGGCATTTTCTACCAATCGCGTGGAATTTCTAACAATATTGATCCTCGGGTCCACGGCGTCTGGGACACCACCATTCACGTGGGGTCATTGAATCTCCGCGTGAATTTCGGCGCGCCCCGGTCATTCTGATTGCTCGCCCCGTTTCTCCCGTCGGTCCATTGTGAGTCCTTCCTTCCCGGCCATTCAGGGTCGTTGCCTTTTTCCTCCCCTTTGTAAGGGGAAGCGAAGGTGGGGTAGAGTTGAGAGGAACAGGCTGGGACGCGACCCTGCCAGCTAGAGCCTGTCCCCGACTTGATCGAAAACGAAGGAGCCTCTATGGAAATCAATACCGATACGCAATTGTGCGGCGTCCTCGGCCATCCGGTGAAACACTCGCTGTCCCCGGCCATTCATAATGCCGCGTTTCGACACTTGGGACTGAATTACGTGTACCTGGCGTTTCCCGTCGAAGACCTGCCCCATGCCCTTCACGGAATCCGCGCGTTGGGCAACCTCAGGGGATTCAGCGTCACGATTCCCCATAAAGTCTCGGTCATGGCCCACCTGGATACGATCGATGCCACGGCCCGGCACATCGGGGCCGTCAATACCATCGTCAAATCGGACAACACCCTGGCCGGACATAATACGGACGCCTCCGGCGCCCTCTTGGCGTTACAACACGCAAGCGTCGACCTCGCCGGCAAACAGGTGGTCATGATCGGATCCGGCGGAGCCGCACGGGCCATTGCGTTCGGCCTCGCGCTGGCGACCCCTGCCGGCCGGCTGACGATCCTTGGGATCGAAGAGGAGGAACGCCAAACCCTGGCCCGCAATCTTCGTGAAGGGACGCCGCTTCCCATCGAAGATCACCCGCTCGATGCAAACACCCTGGAACCGGCCCTGGCCCAGGCGCAGGTCTTGATTCACTGCACCCCCGTGGGAATGGACCCCCACACCGATCAGACCTGCGTGCCTCAACAATTTTTCCATCCCGACCTGACGGTCATGGATATCGTCTACAACCCGTTGGATACGCGATTGCTGAAGGAAGCCCGGAACGCCGGCTGTCCTACGATCCGGGGCTTGGAAATGTTCCTGCATCAGGCCGTCGCCCAATTCGAGTTGTGGACGGGCCAAAACGCACCCGTCCCCGTTATGCGTCAGGTCCTGGAGTCGCGCTTTTCAAGATCTTCCTCTAGTTCTCCCTCTCCCCCCGGGAGAGGGTAAGGGTGAGGGCCATGAATCTGGTGCTCATCGGTTATCGAGGAACGGGGAAAAGCACCGTGGCGGAACTCCTCGCGACGCGACTCGGGTGGAAAGCGGTTTCCACGGACGTGCGCATCGTCGAAAAGGCGCAACGGCCCATTCCGGACATTGTGGCCCGCGACGGGTGGGAACACTTTCGCAATCTCGAAACGGAGGTGTGCCTCGTACTCAAAAACCAGGATTGCCTGGTCATCGATACAGGCGGGGGGCTGATCCTGCGACCGGAGAACGTGACGGCGTTGAAGCCCAACGGCCTGCTGTTCTGGCTGACCGCCACGGTTTCGACGATTACCCGGCGGATTTCGGATGACACGCAACGCCCGGCCCTCACCGCGGGCAAGACGTTTGTCGAGGAAATCCAGGACGTCCTGGATGAACGAACCCCGAAATATCAGGCCGCGGCCGATCATACCATTGCAACCGACGACCTCTCACCGGAGAAGATCGTCTCTCACATTCTGACCATTGCGCGCGACCACGGTATCGAGCGATCAGGCTAGCCGCATCGTGAGTCTTCTTGATACACTGCATCACCTGCCTCGTGTTCTGCATATTGGCGAGAAATTTATGAAAAAGGCCGCGGGCACCAATGAGTATTGAAAAGAATTTTGACGTTTCTCTGATTGCCGGAATGGCTCTCAAGGAAAAGCAAATCCAGCAAAATTATCGCCCCATCATCGGCGTTCATAAATGGTTCGCCCGTCGTCCCGGAACCTTGTTTCGCGGGCTGATCCTCGCCGAATTCGGGAACGATTGCCTGGCAGACATCTTTTTTGGGGCAAACGACTTTTCGGGATTCAAAATCGCGGACCCTTTTATGGGCGGCGGCACTCCTTTGATAGAGGCCAACCGGGTCGGCTGCAATGTGCAGGGCTTCGATATCAATCCAATGTCTGCCTGGATCGTCCGCGAGGAAATCGAACATCTCGACATACGGGCATACAAACAGGCGGCCCAAAACCTTCTCGAATCCCTACGTGCTGATATTAATCAATATTACCGCACATCTTGCCCACTCTATGGCGACGCCGATGTGCCTGTGAAGTCCTTTCTTTGGGTCAAAGTGCTCGATTGTAAAGCTTGCGGAAAACAGTTCGATCTATTCCCGGGCTACCTTCTCGCCGAAAACAGGCGCCATCCGAAGAACGTCCTTGTGTGTCAGGCTTGTGGCGACCTCAACGAGGTCGACGACCGCAGGAAGCCCGGCCATTGCTCCTCGTGCAAGACCGCTCTTCGCCAAGCTGGACCCGCGCAAAAGGGACGTTGCACCTGCCCCCACTGCGGACATCCCAATACTTACCCTGGAAAACTGCGCGCACCCCTTGGACACCGCATGTTCGCTATCGAATATTACAACCCGAAACGAAAATCCAAGCATAAAGGCCGCTTCTTCAAAAGCCCCGACGGCGAAGACATCTCGTGCGTTGCGGCCGCGATCAGACGATGGGAACAGTTGACCTCTATCTTCGTACCGGATCAGGAAATTCTCTCTGGCGACGAAACCGACCGCCTGCATCGGTGGGGCTATCGGCGCTATAGAGATATGTTTAATCCGCGTCAACTTCTTGGCTTAGAGTTAAGTTGCCGATTGATCTCTAAGATAGAAGACGAACGCATGCGCCATGCGCTTGCCACCAACCTTTCTGATTTACTCCGCTATCAGAACATGCTCTGCCGCTATGACACCATGGCGCTCAAAGCCCTGGATATCTTCTCCGTACATGGCTTTCCTGTCGGGCTGGTGCAATGCGAATCCAACTTTCTCGGCATCACCGACGGTGCAGGCTCTAATGTTGGTTCCGGTGGATGGTCCAATATAATCGACAAATACACCAAGGCGAAGCGCTATTGCGACGCGCCTTTCGAAGTTCGCCGCAATGGAATATACAAGGCCCGGGTCCCCATCAACGGCGAATGGATCGGCGAGAAGCGCAATGGCAACCACCGTGCGGTAACTATCCGTTGCGCGAACGCCACAGAGATCCAACTTGACCCGAATAGTCTCGACGCCGTGTTTACGGATCCACCGTACTTCGGCAACGTCCAGTACGGCGAACTGATGGATTTCTGCTACGTCTGGCTCCGTCGACTTGTCGGAGACAAAGCCGAGGGTTTTGATCGCGCGTCCACGCGGTCGGCCGATGAACTGACGGGCAATGTCTCACAAAATCGCGACTTGGGCCATTTCACCGAAGGATTATCCGCCGTCTATTCGCGTATGGCGCGTGCCTTGAAGCCCGGTGCCCCTCTCACATTCACCTACCACCACAACAAGCAGGAAGCCTATTACGCCGTAGGGGTAGCCATCCTGGATGCAGGCCTGGTTTGTTCGGCGTCGTTGCCATGCCCAGCCGAAATGAGTGGCTCAATTCATATCCATGGCACGACCTCTTCGATCATCGACACGGTTTTCGTGTGCCGGTCAACAGGCATGGTCCCACGTAGTTGGCTGTTCGACACGTCGCGGCAGCTTGCCGGGATTGTAGCAAAGGATTTAGCAATGCTGGAGATTTCTGGCAGAACGGCTACCCGTGGCGATACTCGATGCATCGTTCTTGGTCATCTTACCCGTATGGCAATCTGGAAACTCCACGAAAGCTGGGACAACACCCAATCTACCGTGCAAAAGATCACGGCTTTCGCTGGCGTGCTTTCCACCCTCGGATATCCCGACCACGTCATAAACCTTGTAGAAGCTGCCAAGCCCAAGGCGGTATCGCTTGAGCCGTCGCTGTCAGCAACAAAGCCCGATGAGGACATGCGCGATGCCGTTTCCTTTTGAAGTCGGCTTCGACGAAGTTCAGTCCAATTTGGACGCGTATGTCGATGCGGTGTTTGGGTGTCTGGAATCCGAATTTCTGGTCATGCCGAAGGGCAAAGGATTCGTCGAGTTCACCACGTTCGAGGCTGGCTACGAAACCTTAAAACGTGCTACGAGAAATTTCCAGAACGTGACGCCAACAACGGTCATGCCAGCCGTATTCGACGCGCCGATTTCATTGATTGTCCTTCGCTGCATGATAGGCTTCACCCCGTCGGAGTGGGCCTACTACACAAGCCGGCACACAGAAATTGGGGTGACACAGGGCGCGGCGCGTGAGATTGACCGCAATATCCGCATGAAGCCAGAAGTGCCCCTGCCGAGAAAGGGAAGCGTGACGGAGCAGCGCATTCAAGCATTGGTCACCGCCGCCTGCCACATTCTTGAATCCGGTGCCCCAAAGGTTTCTCCCGACAGCCTCCACAGGCTCGACAAGGCCGATACGACATCGGGGCTTACCAGCCTCCAATCCCTTGCGGATTTGGGTGTTCCCTATTCGATATTGCTTTATGAGCGTTTCCTTGGCCGGCCGTTTGCTGGCCACAGGGACTCCATCAGCGAGATTGTCGGTAATATCGTCGAAAACGCCATCGAGGACGTTCTGTCCCGCGCAGGCATCAGTTCTCGAAAAACTAAGAGAGCCGGACGCTTGCCGGGTTTCGACCAAACCCCTGATTTCATCATCCCCAACGAGTTCAACCCGCAGATCGTCATCGAGGCCAAACTTACCGAAGACGACGGCACGGCTCGCGATAAGATCACACGAGTTCAGCATCTTGGCTCGCTCAGCATGGAAGGACAACCGCCAAACAAGCCAAAATTCGAAGTGGTCGCCTGTATTGCCGGACGCGGCTTCGGCGTACGCCGTGAGGACATGAAGAAGTTGCTTCTTGCCACTCAAGGCAAGGTCTTCACTTTGCAAAACATCCAGCAACTCGTGAAGCACACACGTCTTTGTGATTTCCGTTCACGATAAGAAGCCAAGACACCATGGGCCACGAATTTCATCGTCCGTCGCCACCACGATATGGCAACGGAAGGATGTCCTTGCTTGGGCCGCAGTCTTTAACAACGCGCATCCTTTTGTCCGGACAAGACGTATGAACACCGGGTTCCCGGAACCGCTGCCTCCCATGGATTTCAACTGGATCCGGTGGCTGTTGGACAGCTATGCGTTCTGGTTGAAGCATGAACTCATCGACCGGACGGGCACGCTTGAAGAACAAAGCGAACGGCTTTATGTTTCGCCGTTTGTGGTGGCCTCCCACACCAAGGCGGAAGACCCCATCCTCAATTACGGCAATCGACAGGCCCTCGCCTTGTGGGAAGGGACCTGGGACGGCTTTACCGGGATCCCGTCGCGCTTGACCGCGGAACCCGTGAATCAAGCCGAGCGGGCCCGGATGCTCGACCAAGTGGCCGCGCAGGGGTTCATTACCGACTACCAGGGGATACGCATTTCACGGACGGGCCGCCGGTTTCTCGTGCAACAGGCCACGGTCTGGAACATCCTGGACGACCACGGGACCGTCCAAGGGCAAGCCGCGACGTTTTCACGGTGGGAACCGCTGGCTGGAGATTAAAGCAGCCTTTCCCGTCTCCTCCCGTCAGCGCACGCTCGTTGCAAACGTTCATCCGCTTCTTTTATGGTGGCTGGGCCCCTTACCAGCCCACCGGCTCGCCGGCGGGCTGGTGCCCTTGGCCTGCCGACTCCCCCTCAAGGGGGGAGTGATGAAGAAAGCGGGAGGCGGCGCAGTCATCAACACATGGAACACGAAAAAGGAGCATCATGATTGTAGCGGGAGACATCGGCGGAACCAAAACCTATCTGGCATTGTTTGATTGGCAGGAGACACGGGTCGCCCCCATTCGGGAGGAGAAATTCTGGAACGCGGACTTCGAGTCGTTCGAGGAAGTCCTCGAAGAATTCTTGCGTCCGCCTGCGCCTGCCGGCGAGAGCGATGAAGAAGAAGGCGAAGACACGGAAATCGATGAAGACGCTCCGGAAATTTCACCGACCATGCCGCTCCATGCGGCCTGTTTCGGCGTCGCCGGCCCGGTCGTGGACAACCGCTGCCGCGCCACGAATCTCCCCTGGACCATCGACGGGCACGCCTTGACCGAGACCTTGAACACCTCCTGCGGCGTGCGCCTCCTGAACGACGTCGAAGCCATGGCCCATGGCGTGTTGGTCCTCGAGCCGGAAGAAACCGAAGTCGTCCATGGCGAACCGCAGGAAGATGGAACCAAAGTTCTGATCGCCCCGGGCACAGGGCTGGGCGAGGCCGTGCTGTATTGGGACGGAGACCGGTATCACGCGTTGCCGTCCGAAGGCGGACATGCCAGTTTTGCCCCGGGGAGCGACCTGGAGATCGACCTGCTCCGGTACCTGCGCACGAGTTTCCTGCACGTCAGTTTCGAACGGGTGTTGTCGGGAACCGGCCTGCACGGCATCTACCAGTTTCTCCGTGACACCAAGAGGAATGAGCCGACCTGGTTTGCCGAACGTCTGCCCACCGGAGACCCGCCCGCGCTGATCGCCGAAGCCGGGCTCGCCGGCAAGCCCGATATTTGCGTGCAGGCGCTGGACGTGTTCGTCTCGGTCCTGGCCGCGGAAGCCGGGAACTGCGCCCTCAACACATTGGCACGGGGCGGGGTGTACATCGGCGGGGGAATCCCGCCGAAAATTATCGACAAACTCCGCGATCAACGCTTCAGCCAGGCATTCATCAGCAAAGGGCGGTACAAACGGCTGCTCTCATCGATTCCGGTCCACGTCATCATGAACGACAAGGCCGCCCTGCTCGGCGCGGCTTCCGTGGCCGCGCGCATGGAAGCGCCCATGGAAGCAGAGTCGTAAACCAACCATGACGCTTTCCCCACAGTCGCCGGACCCGCGGGAAACCGGCAAACGCGAGGCCGGCGAGGCCGCCTTGGAGTTCATCAAGGATGGGGCGCTGGTAGGCTTGGGGACCGGGTCCACCGTGAAATATTTCCTGCTGGCCCTCGGCAAACGCGTGCAGGCCGGACTCCGGGTGCACGGCGTCCCCACGTCCCGTGAAACCGCGGAATTGGCCAGGGAACTGCAAATCCCTCTTCTCCCGGAACAGGCAGAGTGGACCTTGGACGTGGCGGTGGACGGCGCGGATCAGGTGGATCCCCACTTCCAGTTGATCAAGGGCGGGGGGGGGGCCTTACTTCGGGAAAAAATCGTAGCCACGGCCGCGCGCACGTTCATCGTCCTGGTCGATCCCACGAAATGCGTGCCGGTGCTGGGCAAGCCCATGCCCGTCCCCGTGGAAGTAACCCCGTTCGGCTGGCCACAAGCCGCCAAGCAGCTTCAGGCGTTGGGCGGCGTGCCGACGCTCAGGGAAAAACAGGGAACGGCATTCGAGACCGACGGGGGCCATTACATTCTCGATTTCCTGGTGGACTCGATCCCGGACCCCGGGCAACTCGAAGCGCGGCTCAATGGCATACCGGGCGTCGTGGAGAACGGCCTCTTCATCAACCGGACGTCCACGTTAATCATCGGATCCCCCGACGGCGTTCAAATCAAACATTGCCCTTCTTGACCGGTTTCTTGATCTACGGCCTACACCGGCTTTTTATACACTCTGCTCCGGTGTGCAACGCGAATGACCAGGACGATGAGTTTCTTATCCTCAAGCCGGCAAATGGCACGGTAATCGCCTATGCGATAGCGCCATAGACCAGAGAAAATGGACTTGAGAGGTTTGCCAAAACGGCGAGGATTGGGAGAAGGAGCAAGACATTCGTCAAAGTAATCAAGGATCTGCCGCTGAACGTTCTTGTCCAGCTTTTTCATATCCTTTAGAACCCGACGGTCATATTCAATTTCCCAGCCCAAGTTCCTGCCTCATCTTCTTGCTCGTCAGTCGATCAGCAGGATTTTCAAGTCTGGACTCGGCAATGTAGCGATCTTCCAACTCATCGATATGGTCTTCGATGAGTTGGCGGATATAAAACGTCTTGGTTCGCCCGGTTGTTTGCGCCAGATGATCCAGCCTGGTTTCCAGTTCCCTGTTCAAACGGAGAGACGCCATGTTGGACCCTCCATATTCACTGGGCCGTATAGGTCAGATGTAATACAAGCATGACAGTTAATGCATATACTACACAATGCCAAGCTATTCTGCAATACGTCGCAACCCTGGCCACGAATTGCACGGCGTGTTTCGGTAATGGTAGAGTGCTGCCGTTTCGACGCATTGATCGCGACTGCATAACCCATAGGCTGGTCCCATCGTCTAGCTTGGCCCAGGACGGCACCCTCTCAAGGTGCAGACACGGGTTCAAATCCCGTTGGGACCACCATTTCCCGCTCCCGGCATGTCCTCATGACACCAGGCTTTTTTCTCATGTCCTTTGAGATGGGCAAGACCTCGGTTGATCCCGCTTCGTTTTTTTGCCCCACGCCCCAACCTCGCATCGGACAACGCCGCAACAGGAAAACCTGATGTCGCGCGCATTTCATGACGGGGCCGACGACGGGCTCGAGGCCCTGGAAGCCCTGGACCCCGCACGCATTCATTCCTTCTCCGACCTGCTGACCGCGATGAAAAAAACCGCGTTCGGGGGCCGGCGGCTCGGGGAAGCCTTCGGGGTGCTCAAAGCCATGATCGAAGACCCCGACTGTTTCGTGGTCATGACGCTGTCAGGGGCCATGACCATCGCCAAAATGGGGAAAGTCATCTGTACGATGCTCGATCGAGGAATGGTCCAGGCCATCGTCTCCACCGGGGCGTTGATGGCCCATGGCATGAGCGAAGCCGTCGGACAAACGCATTACAAATACCAACCGGCCATGGACGACGTCGAACTCTTTGAAAAGGGGTATAACCGGGTCTATGACACGCTCGAAATGGAGCTGAACCTGAACCACGTCGAGGAAGTGGCCGCGACCACCCTGAACCGGCTCAGCCCCGACGAACCGCTCTCGTCGGAACTCCTGAACCGGGAACTGGGGCGGACCCTGGCCGAACAATTTTCCGGGCCGGGTATCCTCAAGAGTGCCTTCCTGCAAGGGGTCCCGGTGTACGTGCCCGCGTTCACGGACTCGGAACTGGGCCTCGATACGTCCATCTGGGCGATGAAAGGAAAGGGACCCGCGCAATCGGGTGCGGAACCCGTTCCCGATGATAGCCAGACGATCTGGGACCGGTTGCAACAACATCGTCCCACCTTCAATCCGTTCCTCGATCTCAACAGCTACACCCGTAACCTGCTGGGCGCCAAGAAACTGGGCATTTTTACCATCGGCGGCGGCGTGCCCCGGAATTGGGCGCAACAGGTTCCCCCGTACATCGAAATCCTGAATATGCGGATGGGCACTACCATCACCCCGCCCCGGTTCCACTATGGCGTTCGCATTTGCCCGGAACCCGACTACTGGGGCGGCCTCAGCGGCTGCACCTACCAGGAGGGCATCTCCTGGGGGAAATTCGTTCCACCCGAACAAGGAGGACGCTTCGCCGAAGTGTTGAGTGACGCGACGGTGGTCTGGCCGCTGTTACTCATGGCCTTACTCGAAGGGTCTTCCTCGTCACCGGACGCCGGGTAGGCCGTGATGCGGTCCTGCTACATGCCTCTACCTCCCCTCGCCCCTCCTTACCCTTCGACTTCGCTCAGGGCAGGCAAAGGAGGGGAACCGGAGTACCGAACGAAGACGTCACAAGAAACGGCCCTCCCGACGCTTCGGCTTGACAGAAACCTTGCGTCACCCCACACTGTAAGAAATAGCTCTCTTCATGAAAAAGGAGACACGATGAAGACCTCTTCACCATCGGCGCATACATCTTCCCCCGTGCGGTCCGATCGTTTGACCATCACAGGCGGGCTGGCGATCGCAGTGTTGAGCCTCGGGCTCGCGTTGTCGGCCGGGGTCCGGGCGGATCAAGGGTTTACCGAGGAAGATGACCGGGTCCGCGGCAATCCCCAGGCCCCGCTCACGCTCTTGGAATATTCGGATTTCACGTGTGGGTACTGCGAAAAGTTTTTCCAGGAAACCTGGCCGATCCTGTTCTCCGAATACATTGACACCGGCAAGATGCGCCTGGTGTATCGTGATTTCCCGCGGTCCCCCAGCGGTCCGAGCGTGGATACCGCCATGGCGGCCCGATGCGCGGGAGAGCAGGGACAGTATTGGGCGATGCACGACCGTTTATTTTCAAGCAGCAACAAATTCTCGGCGGCGCAACTCCGGCAACAGGCTGAAGACCTCCGGCTCGATGCCAAGCAATTTACCGCATGCCTGGAGGCGTCACGTTATACCCAGGACATTTTTAAAGACCGGATGGAGGGAGGCCAACTGGGGATCCGGGGCACCCCGCATTTTATTTTGTACGTCACGGATGATCCCCAAGAAGCCATCGCGATCCCAGGCGCCTTTCCCTACGAGGTGTTCAAGGAAGAGATCGACAAGCTGCTCCAAACGGTGTCCTCTCCCAAAGCGTCTTCCGAGTCCCTGTAAGAAGCGCGGGTCCTTGTCACCGTACGAGTACGGCTGAACGTTCAACACTGCCCCTGATTCCCTCCCGTGTCCGTGGAAACCATCGCTCCCATCCTCGTCGGTTCCGAATGGCGCGAGACCCCTACGCGTCAGGCCGTGACCAACCCCTTTACCGACACCCCGATCGCGGAAGTCTGCCTCGCCCAACCGGCGGACATCGAGGAGGCCGTGACCCTCAGCCTGAAAGCCTTTTCCAGTCTCGCCCGCTCCGCTTCCCATACCCGCGCCACGGCACTCCAGAATCTCGCCGTCAGGCTGAAAGAACAAAAAGAAGACTTTGCCCGCACCATCTGCCTGGAAGCGGGTAAACCCATCACCGATGCCCGGCGCGAAGTGGACCGGGCCGTTCAAACCTTTTCGATCGCGAGCGAGGAAGCCAAACGGATACCGGGCGAAGTCATCCCGATGGACATCAGCCCGGGCATGGAGCGCCACCTGGGTCTCGGGCAACGCGTGCCGATCGGACCGGTCCTGTGCATTACGCCGTTCAATTTTCCCCTGAATCTGGTCGCGCATAAAGTGGCCCCGTGCCTCGCGGTCGGCAACCCCATTCTGCTGAAACCGGCTCCGCAGACCCCGCTCACCGCGTTGCGGTTGGGACGGCTCTTTGAGGAACTCGATCTCCCGGAAGGAACCTTGAGCGTCCTGCCGTGCGACAACGCCCTGGCGGAATCCATGGTCCGCGATCCGAGAATTCAAGCCTTGAGTTTTACCGGCAGCGCCGCGGTCGGCTGGAGCCTGAAAGACAAAGCCGGGAAGAAACGGGTCCTGCTCGAACTGGGAGGCAACGCCGCGGTCATCATCGAACCCGATGCCGACCTGCACCAGGCCGCCCAACGGTGCGTCACGGGCGGCTTTGCGTATTCCGGACAGACCTGCATTTCCGTCCAGCGCATGTACCTCCACGACGACGTGTATGACGCCTTCCTCGACCGCTTGCTCCCGCTCGTGAAAGCGTTGCCGGCCGGAGACCCTGCCGACGAGGCCACGGTCGTCGGTCCGCTAATTGACGAACGCGCGGCCATCCGGGTGGAGACCTGGATCCAGGAAGCCGTCCGGCAAGGCGCCCGGCTCAGAACCGGCGGGACTCGTGACGGGTCGTTGATGCACCCCACGGTCCTGACCGACGTGGATCCACGCATGAAAATTTCCTGCGAAGAAGCCTTCGGTCCGGTGATGACTCTTTCCCGGTATCAACAACTCGACCAGGCCTTCGACATGGTGAACGACTCCCCCTATGGTCTCCAGGCCGGGATTTTTACCCGCAACGTCGATTCGATCTTCCGCGCCTACCAGGCGCTTGACGTGGGCACGGTGCTGGCCAATGAAATCCCGACGTTTCGGGCCGACCACATGCCGTACGGCGGGATGAAGGATTCCGGGCTGGGACGTGAAGGCGTCAAATACGCGGTCCAGGAACTCTCCGACCAAAAGCTGTTGGTCCTGCACCTGTCCCAATAAGGCGCGTCCATTTTTGTCGGCGTCTTGTCCCTCCCTCTACCTCCCCTTCGCCCCTCCTTACAAAGGAGGGGAAAGAGCAAAGGGACAGCCGTCTGTTCCCTCCCCTTTGTAAGTGGGCGCATTTCCGAAGAGGGAGGGCGAGCCAGGCATGCCCCCGCGAAAGCGGGGGTGGGGTAGAGGCCGTCTTGCGGTTTCCTGAAAAATTTGTCACTATAGCGCTCGTTTTGTCCGTACGCAGGCACGTCCTGTCTTGAGGACCGGGAGGTGACATGGTTCCCACGCATATTTTTCTGACCCGAGGGGTCGGCGTCCATCGCGAAAAACTGGCCTCGTTTGAAGAAGCCTTGCGAAGCGCCGGTGTGGCCTACTGCAATCTGGTCAGCGTATCGTCCATCCTGCCGCCCAATTGCAAGATCATTCCACGGAAGCATGGTGAAAAACTGTTGAATCCCGGTGAGATCACTTACTGTGTCATGGCCAGGAGTGAAACCAACGAACGCAACCGGTTGATCTCGGCTTCCATCGGCGTGGCGATCCCCCAGGGCCGGCATAAAACCTACGGCTACCTCTCCGAACATCACGCGTATGGGGAAACCGACGAAGAAGCCGGCGAGTACACGGAAGACCTGGCGGCCCAGATGCTGGCCACGACGTTGGGGATCGACTTCGATCCGGACGTGGCATGGAATGAACGGAAACAAGTCTTCAAAATGGGGGGAAAGATCGTTCGGACGCAGAACATCACCCAGTCGGCGATCGGCAAGCCCGGGGTGTGGAGCACCGTGGTGGCCCTTGCGGTATTCATCCCGCTTGAGAACATTCCCGACACCCTCCACACCCAGAAAAAACGGCTACCCCGCAAATAACAGGACATAGCACGGCATCGCCAAACATAGCATTTAATAGCAATGCATAGCATATAATAGCAAAAAACATCTCAAGTATAGCGATAAATCTCTAAACATAGCTAAAACATAGCGAAACCACAGCAAAGTATAGCAAAGCGTTACACCGAAAATTCCGCCCAAAGCACGGTATGGTCTGACGGGGTTTTCCCTTGCCTCGGCTTGAGATCGACTTCGACGGCCGTACAGCGCCCGGCCAATGACCCGGTCGCGAGGATGTGGTCCACGCGCCAGCCCCGGTTCGCTTTGAGGGCATCGGGTTGCCGGTAATCAAAAAACGTAAACTGTTGCCGGTCCGGGTAGAGACGCCGGAACAGATCCTCGAACCCCCATTCAATGACGCGCCGGTAGGCTCGCCGGGCCTCGTAATGAAAACAGACGTGGGTAAAGTGTTTTTCCGGGTGATGGACGTCAATGGGTTCCGGGGCCACGTTCATGTCCCCGCACCAGATTGCGGGCTCATCGGGAGACAGGTGACGGGCGAAATACCGGCGCAGCCGCTTGAACCACTCCAATTTGTATTGATACTTGGGATGGTCGATGCTGAAGCCCTGCGGGATATACGTGTTGACGATGGCAATGCCGTCCACCACGGCGTGTAACAAACGCGGCCCATCCCCGGCCGGTCCCTTGTTCAACCCATACGAGATCCACTCAGGTTCTCGCCGCGTGAAGAGGGCCACCCCGTTGTACCCTTTCATCCCACAGAACCGCACGTGATACCCCGTGGCGGCAAATGCTTGGACAGGGAACTCAGAATCCTGCACCTTCGTTTCCTGGAGACAGAGCACGTCCGGCGCATGATGTTTCAACCACCGTTTCACCACGGACATGCGCTTCCGGATCGAATTCACGTTGAACGTGGCCACCTTCATCAGAACAGTCCCGCGCTTGCAGCCGTTTTGCGGACCATGCCAGTATGCCTCCGTTTCCTCGTCGCCCCGTCGTGATCCATGAACTTTACCTCCAAAGAAATTGCCCTGCTGTCCGACACCGAATTCTTTTCAACCAAAGCCCACGTCTCTCCCAAAATCCGGGACCTGCTGGAACGGATCCATGAAACCTTTCAACGCGAGTTCAAGGCCCATGCCCTCCTGGTTCCGGACGCCTTCGACCCGGACGCCAGCCAATTCGTCAAGGGAGAGCACCTGGAAGACTTCCCGTATCAATATCTGGATTACCCACGGTTCTTTACCAGAGACGTCAAATTTTCTTTCCGTTCCCTTGTCTGGTGGGGTCATCACATGGTCTTTGCCCTGATCCTGGAAGGCGGCCATCTCCGGCGGTACAAGGAAAACCTCATCAACCGCTTTCCGTCAGTCGCAGACCGCGATATCCACCTCTGTCTGAGCCATTCCCTCTGGGAGTGGAAGCAGGGCTCCGGCTACACGCTGGAACTCACCCGGGAGCGGTCCTCCGAAGTGGCAGCCGTGTTGGCTCACCGGCCCTTTTTCAAGCTGGCCCGATTCGTTCCGTTCAGCGACCCCGCCGTGTTGAGCGGTGAGACGCATCATCTCGCCCACCAGGCGTTACGGGCCGTGCTGCCGGTCATCACCGAATAGCCGTTGCTTTATTGCGCTATCGGGCGCATGGCGGCGTTGTGTCCTCGCTCAACCCTCGCCTATCTAGTTTGATAAGCCTCGGGTTTCGCTGCGGGACGCCTTGCCCTGCATCCCGCTATCACAATAAACCGGAGGTGCCATTGTAAACCAAGATGCCATAGCACGGCCTTCCCCGCTTCACATGTCTTCGTCCAGCCCTAACAGATTGGTCAATCGCTCCACGCTGTACCGGACTTCCTGATCGAGGCGGATCACTTCGATTCCGGCTTTCTGAAATACCGCTTCTACCAATCGTTCCTGCGAACTCGCCGTCATGGGATCGTCTTCCGGTTTTCTGACGAAAATGGCTTTGACGGGAAGCCGGGTCCCCGGATGGACCAGGACAAAATCCACCGTCACGTGCCGCAGGTGTTGAGCCACCACGCGTTTGAACGCATCGTCCTCGACGCGCAGTTGCACAAGGCTTCTCAAGGAAATTTTCGACAGCAACAAGAAGTGGTCGCGAACGGCCAGGAGCAGGAGGTTGAACATCGAGACATCCGGGCCGTCCATGAGCGGACGGGCCATGGCCGAGACATGCTCTCCGATTTCGTCGATCCACATACCGTCAGTATTCACACGCTTGCGTCTCCCAAGCCGCACCAGGACGACAACCACAACAAACCCCGCCACGACAATCAGCCCCACCACAAGCGTCTGATAATGCGGGGCGTGAGAGTCAAGGGGGAGCCAATCAGGCGGGAGCCATTCAAGCAGTCTCTCCAGAAGTTCTTCGATAAAATCCATGATGGCTCCCGACGCGCTATGGTGTGAAAACGATTGGATTCCGTCCGGGGGTCACCGTGCCCAGCACGACCGGCGACTTCGCGCCGGTGACCCAAGGCAGGTTGGCCGGCACGCCTCTGATGGTCTCATGGGCCAACACCGCAAAGGCCATGGCTTCCAACGCCTGGCTCTTCACACCGGCCTGGTCCATGGACATGACACGATCCGGACCGAATTCCCGTTTCAGGGCTCCCATAAGCCCTCGATTCCGCACGCCGCCACCCCCGGCAATCACCTCGTCCACCGCCCAAGGCCCGGACTCGCGAATCATTCGCGCGATCCCGGCACAGGCCGAGGCCAGTGTATCTTCCAACGACAGGCCGCGTCGCGCGGCGACCTGCCGGGTGCGCCTGATGTAGCGGTCGCCGAATTCTTCCCGGCCCGTGGATTTCGGGGGGCGCCGCGCCAAGAACGGATGTCGCAGGAGTACCTGCACGAGCGCGTTCTGCTCGCATCCGCGAGCGGCCAGGGTCCCGTTCCGGTCGATCGATTGTTGCCCGTGCGTGGCCTGCGCCAGCAACCCGTCCAACAGCAGGTTACAGGGACCCACGTCACACGCGACCACGTCCTGCAACCCGCCTCCCCGCGGCAACCAAGTCACGTTTGCGATCCCGCCGAGATTGACGATCAGCCGCGACTTCCTCCGGGACTGAAACACGTGATAATGCACGTACGGCGTCAACGGAGCCCCTTCTCCGCCGGCAGCCAGATCCCTCGCACGGAAATCGGCGACGGTCGTGATCCCCGTGCGCTCGGCAATGACCGACGGATCGCCGATCTGCAACGAGGACCGGACCGACCCGGCCCCGGGCATCGATACCAGCCGGGGGCTGTGCCACACGGTTTGTCC
>MKWU01000546.1_pt1 | contig 71228 bp, 57 predicted proteins | sample 809101 | NCBI WGS metagenome assembly MKWU01 (sample SAMN05860141, study PRJNA318959) | sponge metagenome | host: Aplysina aerophoba | place: Slovenia: Piran, Adriatic Sea, Gulf of Piran | collected 2013-05-07
TGGACGGCATACCGCTGCAAGCCGGCTACGGCACCACCCGGACGGATACCCGCGGGCGCTGTGGGGATACGAACAACGGCTTCAGTCTGTTGTGGAACTGGAACAACCTGGGGGCCGGGCCGCATACAGTCCGGGCGCTGATTGACGGGGTCGAGTTTGCCACTACGACCGTGCGGGTCACGACCCTGAGGGAGGATCCCTTCCCGCGGGACTTGGGTGGCACGTTTCCCATTCCAGATTTCCCCCGCCCTGGGGAGAACAAACGGCTGCGCTGGGAAGAGTCGCTCCAGAACTTTGTCATTATTCCCTGACCACGGGCGCCAACCGCGACAACGTATGATACAGACGAGGCCGGAGAGTAGGAGGTTTTACACCCGCCGTGCAAGAAGCGAACGATCACAGACACCTGATACCTGAAGAAAAGCGTCCTGCCCTGCACCGTCTGTCCGGTTGGGTGTGCTGCATCATTGTGCTGCTGTGGACGGCAGAGATGGGCTATGGCCATGACATAGCCGACCAGCAACACGCCAAACACCCTTCCGCCAACTCAACGAAACAGTTGCCGCAGATGACTGTCACCGAGCGCCGTCCGGTCAGCGCGGCCACCGAAAGCCGGGTGCGTGAACAAGACTTTGCCGTCCGACCGCATAACACGGCCTCGGAAATGCTGAATAATCTGCCCGGATTTGTGGCTGGCCAGCACGCCGGGGGCGGCAAAGCCATGCAGTACTTCTTGCGCGGGTTTGATAATGATCATGGCACCGATGTGGCCATCAGTGTTGACGGTATCCCCGTCAATATGGTCAGTCATGCCCACGGTCAGGGTTATGCGGACCTCAATTTTTTGATCCCCGAGGTGGTCGGGTCCATTGATTACCGCAAGGGCCCGTATTTTGCGGACTCCGGAAATTTTGCTAACTCGGGCTCGGTCAATTTTGTGACCAAAGACGATACCGTCGAAAACTCGCTCCGCGCCGTCGGCGGGAGTTTCAACACCATGCGCTATGTCGGCATCCTGTCGCCGCGCCTCGGTCCGGTGCAGAGTCTGATCGCCAACGAAGTCTACTTCACTGATGGGCCGTTCAAGCACGGCGAGAATTTTGTCAAATATAATTTCTTCGGCAAGTTTAGCCTCAGGCCGAGTCCGACCTCGAAGCTGAGTCTGTGGACCTCGCTGTATACCGGAGATTGGGACGCCTCGGGCCAGATTCCACTCCGAGAGGTCAGGAGCGGACGGCTGGACCGGTTCGGTTCGCTCGACTCGACCGAGGGCGGACGCTCAGACCGGGAAAACGTGAATCTCATCTATACGGCAACCCCAAGTCCAGAGGAAAGCTGGTTTGTGCAACTCTACTTCAGCCGCTACCGCCTGCGCATGTTCTCAAACTTTACGTTTTTCAGCGGTGACCCGGTACGGGGCGATGGTATTGAACAACTCGATAGTCGCGTACTGTTTGGTGGCCGGGCGCATTATCATCGGTTGTGGACACTTGGTACCATGCCGCTTGAGAGCACCGTTGGTTTTGAGACGCGCAACGATAATGCCGATGTCGGCTTGTTTCGGCAACAGCGGAGACAACGCTTTGTCACCACCCAGAAAGCCGAGGTCTGGGAGAATGCCTTCAGCGGCTACACCCAGCACGAGCTGTTTGTACGCGAGTGGCTGCGCTTCATCGTCGGCCTGCGCGGAGACGTGTTTGTCTTTGATGTTGATGACCGGTCCCCGCACGAGGTGACGGACGCCCCGCGGCTCCAGGGCAAAAAGAGTAAACGTGTCCTCCAACAGGCAACAGATGCTGGACACGTTTACTCTTCTACGACCGACGGCATTGTCAGCCCCAAGGCCAGCCTGATTGTGTCGCCCTTTACCAACCCGGCGAGCCTCTGGCACCAGACCGACCTCTTTCTCAATTTCGGGATGGGCTATCATTCCAACGATGCCCGGGACGCGGTTCAGCCGGGGGGCAGCGGGCTGGCGCGCTCAACCGGCGGGGAAATCGGGGCGCGCACTAGGCTGTATAACCGGGTCGAGTTGGCCTCCTCGCTGTGGTGGCTCGACCTGGGCAGTGAGTTGGTCTTTGTCGGTGACGAGGGCACGACCGAACAGCGGGGCCCCACGCGTCGCTGGGGCGTTGATTTTGAGGTCCGGGCCGAAGTGTTACCCTGGCTGCTGCTGGACTATGACCTGACCTATAGCGACCCCCGCTTTCGCGTCACGGGCGAGGCCATTCCTCTGGCTCCGACTTTGCTGATGAACGGGGGGCTGACAGCCTACCCGATTGAGAATTTCTCTGCCGCCCTGCGGGTACGCTTCCTGGACGACCGCGCCGCCAATGAAGACCGGAGCGTGACTGCGCGGGGCTATACCCTGATCGACCTGCTCGTGCGCTACCGCTGGCGCAACATTGAAGTGTCCTTTGATGTGCTCAATCTCGCCGATACCGACTGGCGAGAGACCCAGTTTGCCACGGACTCCTGTCTCCGGCGTGAAGTCGGCCGAGACAGGCGGTGTCCTCGGGACGGCGGCGGGCCGGGAATTCCCGATACCAATATAGTGTCCGGCTACGGCATCAATGTCCGCAGTGGGCTGACCGTGTTTTTCTAGTAGGGGCAGGATGGATCTACGGATGGGGCATGTGTGAGAGAAACCCACCCCGGCCTTCGGCCACCCCTCCCAAGAGGGGATTATTAGTGGGAGAAAGGTAGGGAAAATTACTGAAACGGGGCGTCGTTGTCTACGCCTAACAAATGCTTCCCAACCAGTTCCGATACTCGGTCGGGATGGGCATTGATATGCAGCGGCATGGCCTGAAAGTCACGATAGCGGCGCTCAAAGGAACCGTCTTCGCGTAAGCCATTGCCGCCCTGGACACGCAATATCAGGCGCATGGCTTCGTCACACAGCCGGATCGCCGTCATGCTATAGCCAAGCTGGCGCAGATAGTCCGTCTCCGTGGGGATAATACCCGCCTCGATCCGCGCGTCCGTTTCCGCACAGCCCGCCAGGACGGCTGCGCGGGCCGAGCTGATAGCGGCTCCAGCCTGGCCGATGTTGAGCTGGACCGCGGGCCGTTCGGCAACTTTCACCCCCAAGATAGCCACCCGGCCGTTCAGCCCCCGGCAGGCTTCCGCCAACGCAGCCGAGGCAACCCCGACCGCCTGCGCACCCAGCCAGAGATCGGACACCGCGGTCCAGTCTTCACGGTAGCGATGCGCGACCATAGGGTGGTCCGGGTCTCGAAATTGGACCCGGAAGTCCAGGGGGAAAGACCGGATCAATGAGGCCGGAACGGTCACGGCCTCATAATTGATATGATCGGTGGCCGAGGCCCGCAGGCTCATCGAGAGCCAAGTTGGGTCAACGGATACGCCTTGGGTATCAGTCCGGACGACGGTGAAGCGCAGCTCCGGTTTTTCGCCAGGTGATTGCGTCTCACGGTCGAGCGCAAACAAACAGGCGGCCCAATCACCATAGCGGGCGCCGGAGGCAAAACTGGCCCGGCCGTTGAGGATCAGGTCTTCGCCTTCAATTCTGCCGTGGACGCTGGTGCCCGCGCCAGCGGGGAAACTGACCCATTCCCGCTGAGCGACCATCTGCTGCAGGACACTGCCGCCGTCCGGGCCGAGTTGACCACAGATAAAGTGAAACACGCACAAGTGGTTCCACAGACACCAGGCGGTCGAAGCACAAGCTCCGGCCACGGCTTCCAACTCCTGGGCGATGGCCCCGATACTGGCCTCTATCCCGCCGATGTTGCGCGTAGCCGAGGCTCGAATGAGGTCGGTGTTTTTAATGGCGGTGATCACGCCCGGATCGACGCTGCGCGTCCGGTCGGCCTGGGCGGCCTGGGCGGCAATAGCGGGCAGAACAGGCGCACACAACAGGTCGCGCTCGATGTTGAGAAGGGTCTGGACAGGCTGCATGACTCACTCCCGGAGGTTTAGTACAGCTACGTTAGGGCGTGTGCTCCAGGGCCCACAGAATCAGGTCGGCAGTTCCCTCGTCTCCCCAGCGGCTGGAATCGAGCAGCAGGGTGTAATGGCTCGGGTCGCGCCAGTCGCCATGGTAGAAGGTGTGGACGTAATCTGCCCGCAGTTTGTCCACACCGGCAATCCGCTGTCGGGCTTGGGCGTGGTCCAGACCCTCGGCCTGGACCACACGCTCAATCCGGGTTTCGAGCGGCGCATACAGGAACACGTGCAGGGCCTGGGGATGGTGCTCAAGAATACGATTCCCGCCGCGACCCACCAGAATGGCGTTCCCCCGTTGGGCCACCTCCTCGACGATGGTTTTAGTCATGCGGACGAGTTGAGCATCGTTGAGCCAGAGGGGGGGCGGAATATCGTAGGCGGACTCGAAGCCGCCCAGGCCGAACAGACCGACCATACGTTCAATAAAGGAGTCCACACGCTCGTCTTTTGCGTCAATATAGTCTTCTGCGACTTGATACTGCGAAGCGATCTGCCGAACGATCTCTTTTTCCCAGACCGTCCAGTTCAAACGCCGACCTACATCGCGGGCAATCAGGCTGCCACCGCTACCGTATAAATGCGAGAGAGTCAGGATGGACTTTCCCATGGTCGCCTCCTTGTTGCTCACGACACGAGGAGCAGGAGTGAGCGTATTCTAGGAACCCGGACGCGCTTTTGTCAATTCTTTCCGAAGCGTACACGTGTCCTCCGACAGACATCCAGATGTTGGACACGTGTACACTTTATCCCCCTAGCGTTGGGACACGAACAGAAAGGCGCGGCCAACGGCCGGCTTATCCCGGATGTGTTGGCCCGGCGCCCCGAAAACGAACTCCGGGATGTCGTCGGCGTTAATATCGCCGGGCGACGCTAGCGCGTAGCCAAACATCGAACCCTGGTGCGGGTAGGGGTTGTCAAAGGTAATCAAATGGCGACCGTCGCGGCCGTTGTAGAGAAAGACTTCTCCCTGGACGTGAAACTCATCGACCTTCTGAAAGGGCGCGCTGACCAGGATTTCAGGGACTTCATCCATGTTCACATCCGGGATGGCAGACATGATCCAGCCAAACCCGGCCGCGGAGCGTGGGACTGGGTCACGGAACGTCAGCAGGAGGGTGCCGTCCGTGCCGCTAAAGGCAAAGGCCACCCCCTGGGCAGTGACTGCGCCGACATCCTGGTAGGGCGCGCCGATGAGCAGATCCGGGACGCTATCTTCGTTCAGGTCTCCGGCCGGAGTGACATGCCAACCAAACGACGCGCCGGCCTGCGGCTGGGGATGATCGATGGGGTACAGCAGGCTGCCGTCTACGCCACTATACACATAAACTCGCCCCTGCGTGCTCCTGCCCTCGACAGTGGAGTAGGGTGCTCCGATAACAATATCCGGGGTGCCGTCGCGGTTCAGGTCGCCTGCCGAGTTTACCGTCCAGCCAAAGCCCTCGGCACCGGAATCGGGTGGGGGAGCGAGGGTGTGGAGGAGAGTGCCATCGTGACCCTGAAAGACAAACGCCCGGCCTTCGTGGTCCTGGCCGTGCGCACCCACAATGGACTCGGGAATACCGTCTCCGGTCAGATCTCCGGCGGAAGCGACGGACCAGCCAAACCCCGCGCCGGCACTTTGTTGAGGCGCTTCGAGAGAGTGGAGGAGCTGCCCATCGTGGCCACTAAAGACAAAGACTTGTCCGCTGCCGGCACGCTTGCTCACGTTGTATTCGTTGCCGTCCTCGGCAGTCCAGCCAAAGACTAGCGTCTCGGCGCTCCCGGCTTCTCCCTGGCCGAAAGCGCCGATGATACAATCCGGTATGCCGTCCTGATTCACATCCCCAGCCGCGGCAACGGAAAATCCAAACGCAGCATCGGCCTGGGGATGCGGGTTGTCCAACTCCAACAAGAGCTTGCCAGTCTGACCGTCGAACACAAAGGCCCGGCCCTGGTGGTTATTCTCGTCCCAGGTTTGCTCGTACGCGCCGACAACATAGTCGGGGATCGCGTCGCCATTCACATCGCCCAGCGCTGATAAGGCAGAAGAGAAGCCGGAAAAGATCAGCCGATTCGGGGTGTCCAGGATACGAATTTCCGGCCCCGCCCAGGTCGGGCCACACAGGAAGAACAAGACACTCAGCCACAGAAACGGAAGATGCCACATAAGGGTCCTTTGGGTTTTTAGAGTTTTGGGGGTCTTTGGAGTTTTTTGGGCCTTTTGGGTCAAGACTCAATGGACCCAATGACTCAACCGACCCAATAGACTCAACTAAGGCCCGTCGGTCATATCCTAGCCCCGCCGGACTGTCAAACCATATTTTTCCTGCCGCTCGCCAGCACATAGACTTCCGCCGAACCCTTGCGCGTCGCCTCCGGACGGGACGTTTTGACCGTTCGAAAGGCGGTGCGTAACGCCGCGACAAAAGGTTGATATTCTGTGCTCATAAAGGTTTTGAGGAATAAGCTGCCGCCGGGTTTCAGGAGGGAATCACAGCAGGTCAGCGCGGTCTGGCATAACACGCTGACGCGGGCGTCATCGGCTTCCCGTACTCCGCTGAGCTTGGGCGCCATGTCCGAGAGGACGACATCGGCCGGGCGGCCCAGGGCGGCGAGGAGGTTTTGCTGCTGCGCCGGGTCGGTGGCATCGCCCTGCATCAGGGTGACGTTGGCAAGCGGAAGGGGCTCCAGCTTGACCAGATCTATGCCGAGCACCCGCCCGGACGGCCCAACCGCCTTGGCCGCAACCTGGACCCAACCGCCCGGCCAGGAGCCCAAGTCTATGACCCGGTTCCGCGCGCGCAAAAAGCGCCAGGCACGGTTGAGTTCCAGAAGTTTATAGGCCGCACGGGAGCGATAGCCCTCCTGCTTGGCCTTTTTATAGAAGGCGTCCTTGCGTGTGTAAGCCACGAATGACGGAGCGGCTATTTGGGCGCCATGCGAATGGCACCGTCGAGCCGAATGGTTTCCCCATTTAACATGGAGTTCTCGATAATCTGGCAGGCCAGGGCGGCATATTCCACCGGACGACCCAGCCGTTGCGGAAAGGGGACGCTGGCCCCGAGCGCCTGCCGTGCCGGCTCGGGCAGACCCATCAGCATCGGCGTCTCAAAAATACCCGGCGCGATGGTACAACAGCGTATCCCGGTGCGAGACAGGTCACGGGCAATCGGCAGCGTCATGCCGACCACGCCGCCTTTTGAGGCCGAATAGGCCGCTTGCCCGATCTGCCCGTCAAAGGCCGCAACCGAGGCCGTATTGATGATCACGCCCCGCTCACCATCGTCACCCGGCGCGTTGTTCGCCATATGCGCGGCAACGAAGCGAATCACACTGAACGTGCCGATGAGGTTGACCTCAATGGTTTTGCGGAACGGTCCGAGGTTGAGCGGCTCGTTGCCCTTGCCCAAGGTCCGGCCCGCGGTGGCAATACCGGCGCAATTGACCGCGACATGGACGGCACCGAAGTGTTCGACCGCCTGACTCAGGGCTGCCGCCAATTGATCGTCATTGGTCACGTCTGCTTCGAGAAACGTGGCCCGGTCCCCGAGTTCCTGGGCAATGGCGGCACCGTTTGATTTGCTCAGGTCAAGCACCGCTACGCTGGCCCCTCGGGCCACCAGCGTCCGCGCCGTTGCCTCGCCCAGGCCGGAACCGCCACCAGTGACGACCGCCACACTCTGCTGAATATCCATATCTGTCCTCCATGTGATCTCGGCTTGCTCTGCTGGCTCAGGTCTGCCAGGGCCGAATGTAGCGTTGATATACTTTTGGCAATTCCGTGGGAAGGGATGTCACGTCTTCGAGGACCATATAGCGGGAAGGCGCACACATGTCGCGTAAATAGTCATGGCCGGCTTTGTCGATAGTCAGGCAGAAGGTCAGTACGCCGGCCTGGTCGGCCTCACGCAGCGCCATCATGGTGTCCTGAATGCCGTAGGTGGCTGAGCGCCGGTCAGTGCCATAGTCCATGTCCTGGGGAAAGCCGTCGCTGAGCAGGATCAGGAGCTTGACCCGACAGGCAATATCTTTGAGCTTTTCCAACGAGTGGCGAATGGCCGGGCCCATCCGGGTCGAACGCTTGGGTTCAATCGCGCCAATGCGGCCCTTAATGGTTGGGGACAGGGACTCGGTGAATGATTTGACGTGATAGAACTCGACATTGTCACGGCCCTGACCGGAAAAGCCATAGACCGCGTAGGCATCACCGATCTCCTCCAGCGCTTCCGCCATCAAAACCAGGGCTTCTTTGGTGACGTCGATAATACGGCGTGGCTTGGGCTGAGGCTCCACAGGTTTTTTCTTCCAGGCAGCCAGCCAGTCGTCAGGGTCGTCCTGACCATACGTGGGCGGCAGCGGTACCACGGGTTCATCGGTTGACGCACTCATATCGAGCAGAAACAGGGCGGCAACATCCCGCTCGGTCTGCCGTTTGGTGGTGTAGACCTTGGGCGAGGGCGCAAGCCGCGCCCGACGGTCGCTGACTGCGGTAATCACCGCATTCAGATCAAACTCCTCGCCGTCCTCAAGCCCGCGCACGAGTCGATACTGCTCGGGACGGATACGTTGAAACTCGGCCTTGATGGCTGGGGTGAGGGCGACATAATCGCCCAGGGTCTTGGCAAAGAACTCACCCGCATCGCCGCTGAGCATAATTTCACGCAGCCGACACCAGCGCGCCCGATAATCGGCAATATGATAATCCCACTCGTCATAGAAAAAGGTCAAGGCTTCCTGCCGTTCTCTGCGGCGCCCGGTACTCACCAGCGTGCCATTCTCGGGTAAGCGGGCGTCCGGGTCGGAGTGGGCCGGCAGCTTGCCGTCCAGGTCCGTAATATATAAGCCCTGCGGGTTCAGGCTGTCCGGCTTGCCCTGGCGGATATTGAGCTCTACTCCGGCCTCAAGCAGGGCTTTGAGCTCTTCCGGGGAAAGGGGCGCGCCGCCGGTATCGTCGTCTTCCTCGGGTTCTAATGTCAACTGAGGTAATTCCGGCATATCTTCTGCCGGCGGCGGACTGTCATCGGTCATGTCCGGGTCAATGAGCGCATCGCCGGTCATTTTTTCAAACAGCGCCGCTTCGAACGAGGCCGGGTCCTGATCCTGGCGTTGTACCATCACCAGCGAGGACAGAATGCGCTGATACGTATCGGCTGCCCACCGGGCCGAATCATACACCGTGTGAGACGGCTGCGGGGGGAGAGTCAGAGTAGCGAAGAGTGTCCGCAGGGTTTCGGGCAGGAGCGAGGGCAGGGATACGATATTTAACCATTCGAGGTCCGAGCGCAATCCACGATAGGACTGGCCGACCCGGTGGGTCACGCGGCGCGTTTCCACGAGTAGAAAAAGGGCTTCGACCACCTGGGGGTGCGGGAAACAGGCAAAGAAAGCGCCCAGACCGCCGGTGGGTGGACCTGAAGCTTCGCTGAGCTGGCGGACTTCCTCTGAGAGCTGTGGCCACAAGCGTTCCAGACGAAAGTCGTAGGTGCCAAACTCGCGCCGGCCGGCCTGCAGCATGGCCAGGGCGCGAAAGAGTCTGAAATTCTCCTCATATGTTGGAAAAAGGTCGATTCGAGCCGGCAAAGGGATGGCGTCTCCGGGAACGGGAAATTCTTCCAGCGCCGGCGGATAGGAGAAGAATTCCTGGCGCTCGATTCCTGCCGCCCAGCCGGACAACATCTGGATATACTTACGCAGCACTTCCTGGACTTCTTCCAGATTGACTCCGGTGTCGTCGTGTCGCAGGACGCGCAGGCTGGTCCGCGATTCCAGCGCAAAAAATGTCACCCCCGCTTCCGGGCGGGTGCGCCCGATGTCGCGTCCCGTGGCGATCCATTCCAGCAAACGCTGCTCGCCGGCTTCCTCATAGGCTCGGGGTAAGGTCCGGATGGCCGGAGGAATGCCGGGCGCGAAATCCTGGGCCAGGGTGACCAATGCCTTACGCAGTGCCGGACGCTGGACGCTCTCAATCGCGTTGAGGCAAGGGGCCATGAGAGGAAAGAGCGAAAGTAGAGCCTCAGGGTCGGAGCGGATCACCGGTGCCAGGATAGCCAGCAAAAAAGTCCGGAGAGCGGGTGGCAACCCGGCCAGCACAGCCGAGAGTTGCGCAAAGATGGCTTCGGCCGCGGCGGGCGAATGGTTGGCCGCAGCCTGACAGTCCACTAATAATTGGAGGCGGATCTTTTCGGTCAGCTCGGCAAAGCCGCTGGGCAGTGTCGTGTAAAACGTCCAGGGGCCGGAATCCTGGACGAGCACGCCTAAGACGGCCCACTCCCGCATCTCTGCCGGGCTCAGAACGGGCAGGGCGAGCGGGGCGGCGGAGAAATAGGAGAGCGCCAGAAACTCGCCCTTCCAGCCCTTTTTCCTGAGCAACGTACTGCCGTGCCTTGCCCAGGCGTGCAGGCGCTCTGTGAGCGGAGCCGGCAGGTCCGGCAGCAACGGAGCCGAGGTCTGTAAGAATTGCGCGCCCAGGCGGCGCGAAACCTGAAGGACTTCGCAACCGACTGCGACCCACGCCTCGACCTGATCCCAGCCGAGCCGGGCCAGCGCGTCGGGGGGAATGGAAAAATACGCTACGGCCCCTTCACGCGAGGTCGGCTCGTGCCGGACAAATTGTTCACCAACCTGCACCCAGTGCGCAAACCGGTCCTCCCCAAACGCCTGCCAGGCGGCCGGGGCGTTACGACAGAACACCTGGGCCAGGGTGAGCGAGCTATCCGCCAGCCGATCACCAGCCGCGAGCAGGGTCTCCCGGGCCGGGGCCGGCAGGGCATCGAGTTCGGCCAACAAGGCTTGGCCGCGCGGCCCACCGAGCAAATGCCGGGTATCAAACCACAGGTTGCGAACGGATGACATGAAGGGGAGGAGGTTGGGGATTAGGGGTTAGGGGTTGGTCCCCAATCCCCAGTCCCCAATCCCTAGTTCCTAATTCTATACATAGGTCAGCCAATCCTGATATTTTGGATTGGTGCCTTTAATGACGGTATCGAAGCGAGCTTTGAGTTCTCGTGTCACCGCTCCGGGCGTTTCCCCACGGATCACCCGGTCGTCGAGCTCACGAATCGGCGTCACCTCGGCGGCCGTGCCGGTAAAAAAGACCTCGTCGGCAAGATAGACCTCGTCCCGGGTGATCCGGTCCTCTTCCAACGGGACATCCATATCTCGCAGCAGGGTGATGGCGGTATCACGGGTAATGCCGGGCAGGAGCGAAGACGACAGCGGCGGCGTTTTGATTCTGCCCCGCCGGACAACAAAGATATTTTCTCCCGGTCCTTCGGCCACGTAGCCGTCGGTATCGAGCAGCAGGGCCTCGTCATAGCCCAGCGCCCATACCTCTTGACCAGCAAGAATGGAGTTCAGGTAGGTGCCGACGGCCTTGGCCTTGGTCATCAGGGTATTGACGTGAAAGCGTTGAAACGACGAGGTCTTGACCCGAATGCCCTTGAGCAGCCCTTCTTCGCCCAGATAGGCCCCCCAGGCCCAGGCCGCAATGGAAACGCGAATCGGGTTGGTCCTGGCGTGCAGGCCGCGGTCTCCTTCACCGACAAAGACCAGTGGACGGATATAGCACTCCTTGAGGGCGTTGGCCCGCACTGTTTCCAGGCAGGCCCGGATAACATCATCTTGGGAAAAGGGGATCGTGAGCCCGAGGATGTGGGCCGAGTCGAACAACCGCTCGATATGTTCGGGTAGGCGGAAAACGCCGGACCGACCGTCTTCACCCGCATAGCAGCGAATGCCTTCAAATACGCCCACACCGTAGTGGAGCGTATGGGTGAGGACATGGACTTTTGCCTCGTCCCAGGGAACGAGTTCGCCGTCCATCCAGATTTTGCCGTTTTCCACAGAAACCTCCTTGCGAAAAGAAGTTTTTTGCAAATCAGAAGCCCTGGGGAAAGTCAACGGGTGGGGGTAGATCCGAGTCGCCTAAAAGGGCAACTCGGTGGGCATGAACTCTTCTCGATCAAGGACGATAGCGGTCGCGGTGCTGCCTTTGCGGAGCAGCGCTATCTCGGGCGGTCCGATCACCAGACTCTCTCCGAGAGAAAGCGAACTCAGGACGCCGGAGCTTTGGGTGCCGGTTGAGTGCGCCACATAGCCGGACCCGTTCCGGGTCAACTGACAGCGAACGAATTCCGTCAGGCCCTGCGCCTTGGAAATGTCTTCACCAAGGGTGACCTGGACGGTCGGAAAGAAGAGCTTACGATAGCCAGCCATACGGCGCAGCGCGGCCCAGGTGTAGAGATAGAAACACACCAGAGCGGAAACCGGATTGCCGGGCAGACCAAAATACGGGCGTCCGCGGAGCAGGCCGAACGTCAGCGGCTTGCCCGGCTTTTGGGCGACCCGCCAGAACAGACGCTCGATGCCAATGTCGTCCATGGCCGCTTTGACAAAATCAAAATCCCCAACCGACACCCCACCGGTGGATAACACAATATCGTGGCGCACGGCCTCTTCGAGCGCGGCACGCGTTTCTTCCAGGCTATCGCGGGCAATGGCCAGGGGAACGGGCTGACCGCCGGCCTCACGCACGGCCGCGGCCAGCGTGTAGGCGTTAGAGTTCACAATCTGACCCGGTTGCAGCGGGACATCGACTTCGGCCAGCTCATTACCCGTACTCAAGATGGCGACCCTGGGGTGCTGATGCACCAGCACAAAGCTGCGGCCGACCGAGGCCAACAACCCGATATCCGCCGGACGCAGGACACGACCCGACTTGAGAATCGTCTGACCGGGTTGGATGTCTTCCCCGCTCGCGCGGATATTATTGCCTTTGGGACCGGCCTTGCGAATGAGTACCTGGCCGGATTGTTCCTGGGTGTCTTCGACCTTAATAACGCTGTCGGCGCCCGGAGGAAGGACGGCACCGGTCATGATTTTACTCGCCGTCCTGGGTTCCACCGTTTTGGTTGGCACGGCGCCGGCTTGAATGACTTCCAGGACGGACAGCGCAACGGGCTGGTCGGCCCGGGCGGACTGAATGTCGTCATGTCGAACCGCATAGCCATCCATGGCTGAGTTTGTGAACGGCGGCACTTTGCGGACGGACTCGACCCCCTCAGCCAGGACCCGTCCGGTTGCTTCAAACAGGCTGATACGCTCACCGGCCAGCGGAGAGACGGTCTCCAGAATTTGGGTCAGGGCCTCATGGACGGAGATCATACGCATACCCTCCGATAAAGAGTAAACGCGTCCAGCATCTCATGTCTATTGGAGGACACGTTTACTCTTTCAAGTTCGTTTGAGAGCCTTACAATGCGCCTGCCTTGACGCGCTCCTGTAAGCGCCGGTCTTTGTCCCGGGTCTTTTCAACCAGTTCGGCTTTGAAGGCCTGGAACCGTTCTAGCAGACCCGTGTTGCTGGTTGCCAGTATTTGAATGGCCAGCAGACCGGCGTTGCGGGCACCATCAATGGCGACGGTCGCTACCGGCACGCCAGCCGGCATCTGGACAATCGACAGGAGTGAGTCTTGTCCGTTTAGGGCCGCGCTTTTGATTGGTACGCCAATAACCGGCAGGGGGGTATGGCCGGCAACCACCCCCGCCAGATGGGCGGCGCCCCCGGCTCCGGCAATGATGACCTTGAGACCTCTTTCGTGCGCCTGACTCGCATATTCGGTGGCATCGTGCGGGGTCCGGTGGGCGGACAGGACGCGGATCTCATAGCCAACCTCAAACTCCTCACAGACTTTGGCCGCTTGTTTCATCGTCTCGAGGTCTGAATCGCTACCCATAACAATACCGATCTGGGGGGTCATGCTTACTCCTTTCCATTCCGCTCAACGAGCGCTTCCAATATCTGCTCCAGATGCACACCGCGAGAGCCTTTGACCAACATGAGTTGCGGCCCGTCAACCTGCCGCACCAGCGCATGGACACACGGGGCGGCGGCTGTTGCATCGGGGAAGACGTGGGCCGGGAGCCCAGCCTGAACCGCGGCATCGGCAAGCTGCGGGGCGTACTGACCAACCGTCACCAGAGCGTCCGGGACGGGTTTGAGCCCGGCGACATAGGCCCCGATCTCCCGGTGCCGCAACTCGCCGACCGCTCCCAATTCGAGCATATCGCCCAAGACGAGGATCAACCGCTCACCAGCATTCCGAATCGTGTTGGCGGTCTGGAGCGCGTGCTGCATGGAGGCTGGGTTCGCATTATAGCAGTCGTCCAGCCCGGTCAGTTGATAGGCCGGCACACTAAACGGGGTGAGACGGCGGGGGGCACCCTGGGCGGTCCGCAGCGTTGCGCAGGCCGTCTCAAGGTCCAAACCGTTCTCCAGCACTGCGGCAATAGTCGCGAGGGCCGCGGGGACGCAGTGGGAACCGATGAGCGACAGTTGTACCTGTCGGCACTGTCCCAGGGCGTGCAGTTCAAAACTCGTCCCCGTCCGTGACACCTGAATCTGCGCGGCCCGCACCTGATTGGCGGGCTGTTCGCCAAAGGTGACAATCCGGCACCGGGCCTGGCGCTGGACGGCGGCCAGCAGCATAGGGTCGTCGCCATTGATAATGACCACCCCGTCAGGCGGCAGGGCAGCGAGCAACTCGATTTCGGCTGCCAGCACTCCGGCTAGGTCGCCGAGCGTCTCGGTGTGTTCTTCGCTAATGGTGGTAATGACACCAATATGGGGCTGGGCGAAACGGCCCAGCGCGGTGAGTTCTCCGGGGCCGCTCGTTCCCATTTCCAGAACCAGAAAGTCGTCCTCCGGCGCGGCGCGTAGCAGAGTCAGCGGCAGGCCGATGTGATTATTCAGATTCCCCTGGGTCGCCCAGGTGGGTCGTTGGGCGATAAAGACCTGGGCCATCAGCTCTTTGGTCGTTGTTTTGCCGTTGCTGCCGGCAATGCCAATCACCCGTGCGGCAAGCCGCTGGCGGTGCCATGTGGCGAGGTCTTGGAGGGCGGTCAGCGGATCGGGGACTTCGATCCCGGTAGCACCGTCGGGTTGTCCGACCGGGAAAGACGGCGAAAAAAGAAAGCCGGCCGCGCCGCCCTCCACCGCGGCCGAGATATAGCGATGGCCATTGGCCCGCTCCCCGGCGAGCGGAACGAACAGCGCCTGGGGTACGATATGGCGCGAATCAATGCTGACCGAGGTAAAGAGTGTGTCCGGGCGACCCCACCTGAGCGTGCCTCCGGTAGCGGTGCAGATGTCGTGCGCGCGCAGTGAAACTCCCACAATGGGCCAACTCTATCGAGGCGGCCTGGGCGTCGCAAGCGCACAGGTGCGGAGCGTTTCTCCGGGAGACGGTGTGCTCCGTTGCTCTCCTGGGCGCGGCGTGTCACCATGCGCGTATGAGCCAGCGGATCGATCAGGCCAGGACGATTGTGCAGACGCTGCACCGACATGGCCATACGGCTTATTTTGCCGGTGGCTGTGTGCGGGATCGCCTCCTTGGCATTTCGGCCAAAGACTTCGATATCACCACGGATGCCCGGACCGTCGAGATCCGGAAGATATTTTCGCAGACGATCCCGGTCGGGGCGCAGTTCGGCGTTATCCTCGTTGTCCTGGAGGGTGTTCCCTATGAGGTGGCAACGTTTCGGGCGGATGGGGCCTATCATGATGGCCGTCACCCGGTAGCGGTCCGCTTCAGCACGGCCCGTGAAGACGCGCTGAGACGTGATTTCACGATTAACGGCATGTTCTTTGACCCGCTGACGGACACGGTTATCGATTATGTGGACGGGCAGGCAGACCTGCACAACCGGATCATTCGGGCCATTGGGAAGCCGACGGCGCGTTTTCACGAGGACCGCATACGCCTGCTGCGAGCCGTCCGCTTTGCCGCCCGGCTGGGCTTCGCTATTGAGCCCGAGACCTGGCGGGCCGTGGGCCAGTTCGCTCCGACGCTGACCGACATGGCCTGGGAGCGGATCGGCGACGAGGTGGTGAAACTCCTGACCGAAGGAGGTGCACGCTCGGGGATGGGATTGTTGGCGGAGTCGGGCCTGCTGGCGGCCGTGCTGCCCGAGGTTCTGGCGCTACGCGGGGTGGCTCAGTCACCCGATTTTCATCCCGAGGGCGATGTTTTTGTGCACACGCTCCTGGTGCTGCACCATCTCGACGCTCTGGGGCGACCGAGCGAGAGCCTGGCCCTGGGAGCGCTGCTCCACGATATCGCGAAACCACGCTGCCAGCGGCGGGCCGGAGAGCGCATCACCTTTCACGGTCACTGCGAGTCCGGCGCGGAGATGGCGGTCGATATCTGTCAGCGTCTGAAACGCTCGCGCGCGATCTGGGAGCGGGTGGCCTTCCTGGTTAAAAACCACCTGCGGCTGCTCGACGCGCCCCGCATGCGAGCGGCAACGCTCAAACGCTTTCTACGCCTCGACGGTATTGAAGAACTCCTGGAGCTCGCCCGCCTGGACGCCCTGGCGTCGCACGGCAATCTTGAGGCGTATACATTCTGCCGCCAAAAACTGCTCGCGCTCGACCCCGAGGAACTACGCCCGCCCCGTCTGTTGAGCGGCCGGGACCTGATCCAGCTCGGATTTCAGCCCGGTCCGCAGTTCTCCACTATCCTGAGGGCGCTGGAGGAGGCCCAACTCGAAGGCCAGGTACGCACTCGACAGGCCGCGCTCTCCTGGGTGCACCAAAACTGGCAGCGGCCCTAAGAAGTCTGAGCAGTGTGCTCCGACGGAGGGAGCGTCAACGGCAGGGCGACCCGGACCGTGGTTCCGTGATTGACCTTACTCTCGATCCGAAGTGCGCCGCTATGGGCCATCACAATATGTTTGACAATGGCAAGCCCCAGGCCCGTTCCCCCCAACTCACGTGAACGGGCTTTATCCACCCGGTAAAAACGCTGGGTCAGGCGCGGGATATCGGCTTCCGGGATACCACAGCCGGTATCGGTTATGGCAATCTCCAGCCAGTCCTGGGCGCCGTTGCCTGTGACATCAGAAACGCTGGTATCAGGCGCCTCATGAGCGTGCTCTGCCGGAGCGGAATGCCCCCACCATCCTTGTGGTGCCCCTGTGCCGTCACGTGCAGAGTGCAGCGCCGCGGAGACCGTAACCTGACCCTGAGCGGGCGTATATTTAACCGCGTTGTCAATCAGGTTGATCAAGACTTGATGCAGGCGGTCCCGATCTCCCCCCACGGTGGGCAGGGCGGGCGGGATATGCTGAGAGAGGGTGACCCTCCCTCGCTGGGCTTTCTCCTGTAGCATATCAAAGGCTTCCTGGACGAGTTCAGGAATATGGAGTTCCTTCCGATGGAGCTCGGTCTGCCCCAATTCCAGGTTGGATAGAGTTAGAAGGTCGTCTATGAGGCGGCTAAGGCGTTCCGAGTGCCGGTCAATAATCGTGAGGAAGCGGGTCGCGTGCTCGGGATCGTGGAGGGCACCCGTGAGCAGGGTTTCCGCATAGCCCTTGATCGCGGTGAGCGGGGTCCGAAGTTCGTGCGACACATTGGCCACAAAGTCTGCCCGGATGGATTCGAGCTGTTTGATTGGGGTCAAATCGTGACAGCTTAACACATATCCGCTGGCTGGTGGGCGGCTTCCCTGAGGCCCTCCATACTCTCCGCTGTGGGGCAGGCGCAAGACGCTCACGGCGAGTTGTCGTGGCTCCCGGCCCTCGACTTCGATTTCCTGGGTGACTCCCTCAGCCGATTCGGCGGACAAAAGCTGGTGCAGAACAGGGTGGCGGGAAAATTCTTGAAAGGGCCGGCCCTGCCAGTCTTCCATTGGGTCCAGACCAAATAGATGTAACGCGGCCGGGTTCCAGCGCACGATGTTGCCATGCGGATCAAGCACGACAATGCCTTCAGCCATGCTGTGGAGCAGGGCTTCGAGTTCTTTCTTTTCGTCTTGGAGCTGCTGAAGGTGTCGGCCTTGCGTCGTAAGGAGTCGGGAGAGCCGGTACTCGATGGTGCCCAGTACGTCGTTTTTGCGGACGGGCAGCGCGGGGAGCAGGACTCGGCTCGGGGTCACGGAAAGAAAAGCGCTGAGCGCGTTCAAACGTTGCCGCAACTGTGTCCGCTGACGCAAGGCAGTGCCCAGCGCGGCAATGCCACAGATAAGGGCTGCATACCAGACCCACTGCGGACGTGCGTCCGCGGGAAGGGACAAAAAGAGATGGAGGATGAGCAGGGCCAGCAGAGCCAGACCAACCGGAAACAGAACGGCAAAGGTAATATTATCTCTCACACGAGGGCGCTGCGTTGCGTCCGGTAGCGCGGCTAGGCCTCAAGCGCTTCCGGGTTAAATTTATACCCAACCCCACGCACGGTAAGGAGCAGACTCGGGTTGGCATCATCCTGCTCGATGCGCTTCCGCAGGCGACGGATATGGACGTCGACCGTGCGGGGCTCAATATAGACGTTATGCCCCCACACCAGATCGAGGATTTGGGTCCGGCTGAAAACGCGGTTCGGAGACTGGACGAAAAATTTGAGCAGTTCAAACTCGCGCAGACCAAGTTCGAGCGGATCGCCGTCGAGCTTCACCTCGTAGGTATCGTAATCGATCTGGAGCCGGCCACGGGCATACATCTGGTGCGGCTGGTCTGCAGGCGGCCCGTAGGTCCGTCGCAGGACAGCTTTGACCCGAGCGACGAGTTCGCGCGGACTGAAGGGTTTGGTAATGTAGTCGTCCGCCCCCATTTCGAGGCCCAGAACCTTATCGACCTCGGAGGCGCGCGCCGTCAGCATCAGAATCGGGACGGTGGCCATCTTGTCTTGTGCGCGTAAAGTTCGACACACCTCAAGGCCGGACAGGCCGGGCAGCATGAGGTCGAGAATAATAAGCGCCGGCCGTTCAATAGCAGCAAGACGCAGACTCACTTCGCCGTCACTCGCTTCGAGGACGGTAAAACCCTCGGTTTCCAGATGATACCGTACCAGGTCGCGGATGTCTTTTTCATCTTCAATAATCAGTACTTTCCGCTTGGACTCCGCTGCCTCCGCTGTCTGCTGGTGTACCGCCATAGCCTCCTCGGTTTTAGACTGACTCGGGTAAGGGCGAGAGGTGGCGTATACTCTTGCCCTTTGCCAGATAGATCACCATCTCGGCGATATTGGTGGCGTGGTCCGCCACCCGCTCAAGGTATTTGGCAATAAACAATATCCGCGTGGCGCGGGGGGCGTATTCGGGTTCCTGCTGCATCTGAGACAGCATGGCGTTGAAGATCTGCGCGGTTAAATCATCGATCCGGTCATCGCGCTGACACACACTTAGGGCCAGGTCGGGCGCCTCAACCACAAAATCGCCGAGTTTATCTCTGAGGGTAATACGCGTATCGGAGGTGGCGTTGACATCAGAGGAGGACTGCAAGAAAGCGTCGAGACTATCGCGCAGCATGGCCCGGGCGCCCTCGGCCATTTCGGGTAATTCGGGCCGCGGGGCAGGGGGCGCTTCCTGATTGAGTTCGATCGCTCGCTCACAGATATTCTCGGCGATATCGCCGATACGCTCGAGATCGGTTGAAATCCGCAGACTGGTGGTAATAAAGCGCAAATCCCGAGCGGCCGGCTGATGCAGGGCAAGGAGACGGATGCAGGCTTCATCAATGGCAACATCAAGATAGTTGACCATATGGTCACGCTCTATGACCTCATGGGCGGTCTGCGAGTCGCGCTCGACGAACGAGTTGAAAGCGTCTCCGATCTGCTTTTCAACCAGCCCGCCCATTTCCAACACCTTGGCCCGCAGCTGCTGGAGTTCTTCTTCGTACTGGCTATCTGTATGAAGTGGCATACTCCCTCCGCTTCTAGCCGAATCGGCCGGTAATATAGTCTTCCGTGGCCTGTTTTTCCGGGGTCGTAAATAGTTTTTCGGTCCCCCCAAACTCTATCAACTCACCCAAATACATAAAAGCGGTGAAATCCGAGACCCGTGCGGCCTGCTGCATATTGTGGGTGACGATGACAATCGTATACTGCTTTTTCAGCTCATGGATAAGTTCCTCAATTTTTGTCGTGGCAATCGGATCCAGGGCGGAGCAGGGTTCATCCATCAGGACGACTTCGGGCTCAACCGCAATGGTCCGGGCGATGCACAGGCGTTGGTGCTGCCCACCGGATAAACCCAGCGCATTGTCGTGCAGCCGATCCTTGGCTTCTTCCCAAAGCGCCGCGCTGCGCAGGCTCTTCTCGACAATGTCGTCGAGCTGCGCCTTGTTGTGAATTCCGAGCACACGCGGCCCGTAAGCCACGTTTTCGTAGATGGTCTTGGGAAAGGGATTCGGCTTTTGGAACACCATGCCGACCCGTTTGCGCAGCTCGGTGACGTCCAGGGTTTGATCAAGAATTTGGATGCCACCCACGATAATACTGCCGCTGGTCGTACAGCCATCGATCAGGTCGTTCAGACGGTTCAGACAGCGCAGCAGGGTGGACTTCCCACAACCCGACGGGCCTATGAAGGCCGTCACCTGGCCTTTGGTGATATCCATATTGATATGCTTGAGGGTCTGGGTCGTGCCGTCGTAGCTAAGACACACGTCCCGAATTTCGACTTCCACAGTGTTGTGCGTACCAAGTGCCGTAGGGTCATGACCGTTGCCCGAATCCGGTCGCGGCGGCAAGGTGACGGCATGGCCGACTGGGGATTTTTCCTGGCTTTCCATGCTAATCCTCCCTTTAGAAGGCGCCAAAGCGTAGGCGGCTGCGTAAGCGGTTCCGAATCGCAATCGCAGCCAGGTTCAAGGCAATGACAATCACAATCAGCAGCAGGGTCGTCATAAAGACCATGGGCTTGGCCGCCTCGACATTCGGCGACTGAAAACCGACATCGTAAATATGAAACCCCAGGTGCATGAATTTTCGTTCCAGATGAAAGAACGGCCAGTGGCCGTCAACGGGTAAGGTCGGGGCCAGTTTGACCACGCCGGTGATCATCAGCGGAGCGACTTCCCCGGCGCCGCGGGCCATAGCCAGAATCGTACCGGTCAAGATGCCCGGCAAAGCGCCGGGAATCACGATTTTACGCAGGGTCTCCCATTTAGTCGCGCCCAGCGCCAACGAGCCCTCCCGCCACTCTCTTGGGATAGCGGACAACGATTCTTCGGTGGCGACAATCACCACCGGAACAGTCAGCAAGGCCAAGGTCAACGAGGCCCATAGAATCCCGCCGGTGCCATAGGTCGGGGTGGGCAGGGAATCCTGGTAGAAGAGCTGGTCCAGCGACCCGCCGATCACATACACAAAAAACCCCAGGCCGAAGACGCCAAACACAATCGAGGGTACGCCGGCGAGGTTGTTGACCGCAATCCGGACGGCGCGAACCAGGGGACCCTGCTTGGCATACTCGCGCAGATACAGGGCGGCAACCACGCCAAAGGGGACCACCACAATACTCATGATGATGACCATCATGACCGTCCCGAAAATAGCGGGGAACACGCCGCCTTCGGTGTTTGCCTCGCGCGGGTCTTCCCAAAAGAATTCCCAGAAGCGCGTCACATACAGGCCGAGGCGTTCCAACCAGTTCATATTATTGGGCAGAAAGCCGCGCACCACACCGGCAATGGCCAGCTCTTTCTCTTTGCCGTTAATGTCCTGCACAGTAATGTGATAGCGTGAGTTTTCCTGGTATAAGGCCGCGAGCTCTTGGGCCTTTTCCTCATAGACCTGTTGCCAGGAGGCTATTTCCTGCTCAAGGGCGACGACTTTTTCGGCGGCCCGGGTCGGATCGGTTTCCCGGCGTTGCGTCCGCTTGACCTCAATGCGCAGTTGTTCGAGGTCGTAGTTGATATCCCCGATATCCTTCTTTTCGATGGCGTGGATATCATCCAGCGTCGCTTGCGTCCTGGCGTGGAGTTCGAGGAATTTTGGCCAGGCCTGGTCAAAGCCCTCGGCGACGATTTCGCCGTCCTGCCGCACCGTGGTGAGAAAGCCAAAAAACGGACCCCATTCATACCGTTCCAAATAAATCACCTGCTCCGGAAACGCATGCCCGGTCATCAGGCTGTCATCCACCCAGCGAAAATCGGAGCCGTACAGGTCACGGTTGGCGACCTGGAACTGCGTCCGGTAGTATTCCCGGACGTCTCCGGTCTGTTGCGGAATAGCCTCCTGAGCACGGACCGCCCCCAGGAGCTTGTTCCCGTCCTGAAGGTCAACGGCTCTGAGTTGGTCGGGCCAAAAGAACCCGAGCGCATTGGCCCCAACGATCCAGATTAAGGCAGCGATCATGAGCAAACTGAAAGCCAGGGTTCCCCCCGTCATCCAGATAAACGGGTCGCCGCTACGTAGAAAGCCTTTGAACATGCCACCTCCCGATGCGTGTGGCGCTACGGGTGCCGGAGGATTAAATGCGGCCATAACGGTCTCGTAAGCGCTGGCGGACAACTTCCGCCGCAGTATTGACCAGAAACGTTAAAATAAAGAGGAGCAGGGCGGCCAAAAAGAGGATGCGGTAGAGCGTCCCGCCGTGGGGCGCTTCCGGGATTTCCACCGCGATATTCGCCGATAGGGCGCGGAAGCCCGTAAAAGGATCAAAATCCATGACGGGCGTATTGCCGGTGGCCATCAGGACAATCATGGTTTCTCCGACCGCCCGGCCAAAGCCGATCATAATCGCCGAGAACACACCCGGGCTGGCCGTTGGCAGCACGACCCGCAGGGCGGTTTGCCAGCGCGTCGCCCCAAGCGCTAACGAGCCTGAAATAAGATGCTGGGGCACGTTGGAAAAGGCGTCTTCACATATGGTGTAGATAATGGGGATAACGGCAAAGCCCATCGCAAAACCCACAACCAGGGAGTTGCGGGGGTCGTACCGCACCCCGGTGGTGTCGTACAGCCATTGGGGGAAATCGCCGGCGAAAAAGGCCGCCTCAAGTGGGTTGTCAAGCAGGACACACACATAGATGGTGAGCATGAGCAGCGGGCCCAGAAACACGAGTTCCGTGCCCGGTTTCAGGCTGCTGCGAAATCCAAGCGGCAGCAGCCGCCAGGCAAATGACGCGCCCAGGGTCACTAGGGGCAGTGCAATAAACAGCAGCAGCAGGGCGGGCACCATGTCGGCCACCAGAGGCGCCAGCCACAGACCGGCGAAAAAGCCGAGCACGACGCTGGGCAGGGCGGCCATCACCTCAACCGAGGGCTTAACCATATTGCGTAGGCGCGGGTGCATGAACTGGGAGGTATATATCGCGCCGCACAAACTGAGGGGAATGGCTAGCAGCAGAGCGTAAAATGTTCCTTTTAAGGTCCCGTAGGCCAGTGGGGAGAGGCTGAATTTCGGCTCAAAATCGTCCGTTCCACTGCTGGACTGCCAGGTATAGTCCGGGGCGTCATAGCCCTCGTACCATATCTTCCCGAACAGGGCCGAGAGGGTGATCTCGGGATGAGGGTTGTCAACCGCCCAGTTGTACAGCTGGCCTTCTTGATTGAGAGCGATGATACCATTTGTCCGGGGGGCATAGGCGAGCTGCGTAATCGGGCTGCCGGTTGTGTCACGGCTCAACATAGTGGCTTCAGTGGTGGAATACTGTATACGAACCGTGCCGCTGGTATCGCCGGTCACGAAGCCTTTATTCCGTGGAGAGGGGGAGATGGTCGTGATGGCTGCGTCGTGGGACTGCATGACATGAATTTCACGGAAGGGAAGTTCGGCCGGATTGTCCTGATCGCGCACCTGGAACCAGACACTCACCCCCCCGGCGCCATCTCCCATGACCAAAGAGCGGTCGCCAATCAACCAGGCCATTACCCGAACGGGAGCCCGCTCTTGACTCCGCAAGCGCGGCATGACCTGGGGCGTGGCGGCGTCGCGAATATCCCAATGGATCACTTCGCCGGTTTCTAACGCGGCAAAGACGTTCCGCTGTTCCGCATCCAACGTCAACGCTGTCGCGTCCGCATCCAGCGCAGCTGAGAGCTCTGTGCGGTGTTCCGATACTTGGGGTTCGCCTAAGAACGATTCTTCGATTGTCCGGGACAGAAAGAGGAGGGTGCGTGGGCCGAGCAGGGCGGCCAGGGTCATCTTCTCCTCGTCTTCGCTGGTGCTCTGATAAGCCAGAGCACGAATAGCACGGCCCTGCGGGTCAAGGACAATCGCCTCATCTTCCGTGACCTGAGGCGTGCTGATGCGGGTCTTGCCCTCAAACGAGACCGGGAAGGAGATCGTCAGGGGAATAACGACACCGTCAGCGGTTCCGAGCGCAGCGGTGTGGGTCAGGTTGCGATAGTGGACCGCCGTGATCTGTCGTCCCTGCAGGGCTTGGATCTCATAACGCTGGAGGAGGCGGTTGTCTGAGAGGGACAGAAAATCAACCGTTCCCGCCTGGGTAATGGTGTAGGCGATCTCCCGATATTCATCGATGCCCAGAGCCAAGACATCCACATGAGGCCCATTGCCGACCAGATGGGTCAACGGAATTGGCGGGGTCTCAAGCTCCGCAGTGGGTGCCTTCCAGAGGGGTAAGGTTTCGGCCACGATCACAAAGAGAATAGCGGCAATACTCAGAATAACGGCAAAGCCACCAGCGGTGATCAGAATAGTCGCAGCCTTATCAACCAGCTTTTTCCGCTGGCGTCGGCTTTTATCTCCAGTCGCCGAGAGACGAACGCCGACCGGCTGCGCTCCGTTTGCGGCCGGCAGCGATGACTGTTTGGAGGGACGTTCCTGCGTCTCCAGCATGGTGGACCTACCTTATGCGATTCTGCGGACAGGGCAAGCGGCGAACGTGAACTAAAGAGGAAACGTGTCCAGCCTTGTACCTGTTATTGGAGGACACATTTCCTCTTTCGAAGAAGGGCGGGGGGAGTCCCCCGCCCTTGTGTTGCTTCATCCTGGTTCGAACGTGTGCGTAAGAAGGGCGCTTATTCCTCCATTGCTACTCGATCTTCATTCGCCAGCTTGGCAGACATTGGATAGTAGCCGTCCTTGACCACGATCTCTTGTCCTTCTTTGCTCAGGACAAACTTGAGAAATTCCTTGGTCAGGGGATCAAGCGCCTTGTTCGGTTCTTTGTTCACATAGACATACAGGAAACGGGACAGGGGGTACTTCCCGCTGGCCACGTTCCCGTAGGTGGGCTCGACATAGTCGCTGCCCTCTTTGACCAAGGGGATGGGGCGCACGCCCGAGGTCGTGTAGCCGATACCGCTATAGCCCGCGCCGTTGCTGTCTTCGCTCACACCTTGAACCACAGAGGCTGAGCCCGGCTGCTCTTTCACCGTATCCTTGTAGTCTCCCTTGCACAGCGCGACCTTCTTGAAGAAGCCATAGGTGCCGGAGGCGGAATTCCGGCCGTACAGGCTGATCGGAACTGAGGCCCAGTTTCCTGTCAGACCCAGGTCTCCCCAGGTGGCAGTATCCAGAGGCGCGCCACATTTGCGGTTTTTCGAGAACAGGGCATCGACCTGCTGAATGTTGAGGCCCTGGATCGGATTGTCCTTATTGACAAAGACGGCCAGCGAGTCGAGCGAGGTCCGAATCGGGGTCGGTTTGTATCCGAACTTCTTCTCAAACTCGTCCGTCTCTTTGCTTTTCATAGCACGCGACATGGGGCCGAGTTGGGCCGTGGCCTCAATCAACGCGGGAGGGGCGGTGCTTGAACCTTTGCCTTCGATCTGGACGTTCACGTTGGGATAGACTTTTTTGAAGCCTTCGGCCCAGAGGGTCATCAGGTTGTTGAGCGTGTCCGAACCGATGCTGTTCAGGTTGCCCGAGATACCGCTGACCTTTTCATAGCTGGGCAGGTCAGCATCGACCTGAATCGTCTGGGCGTTTGCCACCGAGGCGCTCAGCGCCACGGCTCCACACAGGGCCAGTAGTTTTCGCATTTTCATACTCTCTCCTCTTTGATGTTTAGAAATCCACCTGAAAACGCGCCTGGACGATGTCGGCGTCGCCGCAGTGATCGCCCATGTCGCCTTTGTAGTAGCAGTCATCCTCGTCCAACATGGCCCGCACATAGTTCAGCATGATGCGCACGTTGGGGTTGAGATACCAGTTGACGCCGAAGGTGAAGTTGCTCAACTCGCCACCGTTCATGTCCTCATCGTTCAGGTCGATCATGGAGTAGCGGGCCGCGAGTTCCAGGGCTCCGTAACCGCCCTTCCAGTCGAAGTTTTTCTTGGGCTTGACGCGGTTGAAGGCTCCGCTGGAGGTCTTATAGGGCCGGTGCTCGCCGGTCAAGAAAAAGCTGCCGAAGATGTAGTAGCCGTTGTAGTGGAGGTCCTCGCCCGTGGGCCGGTCGGCCAGGGCGCTCATCCACTCGAACTGGAGCGAAGCCGGGCCGTAGACCAGGGCCACCTCGGGGGCGAAATAGTCCACGTCCTCGACGTGGAACCGGGGGGTTTCCACCAGGCGGGGGCCGAGGTGGGCTTCGGGCCGCTGACGGAAGCGAATCCGCTCGTTCTCATCGTGGAAGGCGTGGCGGTAGGAGAGGCCGAGGTGGACGAGCTGCCGGCCCTTTTCCACATACCAGGGCAGCATGGTCAGCCGGGTGGTGGCGTTATAGGTCCCGCTGTTGCCGAAAGTCGAACTGGTGTCGGCCGGGTTGCCCTGGCGGAAAAAGCCGAACGCCGCGGTGGCGCGCTTGTCCATAAAGGAGCGGTTGAGGCGCACACCGAGGTTACGGCCGCTGGAGAACACGTTGGGCAACGAGCGCTCCATAAAGGTGATGTATTTACTGCTGGTCAGCTCTTCGAGCGAGAACGGTTCCTTGAAATGGCCGACCGTGAAGTTCCCGGCCATGGGGACTTTCTTGATCTGGATATAGGCATCCTTGAACGGGTCAGAACTGGCGAAGTCGTACTGAAACTTGTATTTGATGTTGCCGTAGACGCTGCCTTCCATGAAGAGGCGCGCCCGCCGGAACTCGCTGCCGTCGCCGATGCGGCCAAACTGCCGGCGCAGTTCCTCGTCGGTGCTGTAGACGGCCCAGTCGTTCATGATCCGACCGCCGACCTTCAGCTTGAATTTGCCATCGGCCGAGTCGAGCCGTAACCCGCTCTTCCAGTAAGCAGCCAGAAAGTTCTTCTTGCCGACGTTTTTCTCTAAGCCCTCGACCTTCTGCGTCAGGCCCGAGGCGGCTTCAACCTTCTCATCCTCAGCTTGGGCCTTAATCATCAAATCGCGGTACTGCTGCTCGCTGATCTGACCATTGGCTTTCAGAATATCCAGGATTTCCGCGGCCACATTCTTGGCCTGGGCTGGTCGTGCCAGAAGCAGCCCGGCTGCAATAAGGCCGACGCAGAACGCTAATCCTAATCGTCTCATAGAGTATGTCTCCTCCTCCAGTGTTGAATTCTTGCTCTGACTTTTCTCCAGTACCTTGGTTGACACATGTTTCCGCAGATCACCCCCTCTCGTGCGGGCCGGAGGTGAACAAGGTAAGTTCGCGCTGTTACAAGAGAGTGACAGGGCCGTTATGAATGCGTGAAAATCCAGGTCGGGTATGTATCGACGAGGTTAGCCGATTGCCCGACAGCCTGCGGGTCTCGACTTGTTCAAAGCGGGGGAGAGCTGGTGGTGGACAAGCCGACAGAGTTCGTCAATGGAAAACGGCTTGCTTAAACAGGAGTATACGCCGCTATGTTGCAGTTCTTTTTGCTGTCGCTGAGAGGCTAGTGCACTCACCACAATAGTCGGTACCCGACGGATGCGTGCATCCGAATGCTGACGGATATATTCGAGGACCTGCCAGCCGCTTTTTAGCGGCAACAGGAGGTCTAAAGTCACCAAGTCGGGTCCAAAGGATTCAACCCGTACGCAGGCCTGCTCTCCATCTTCGGCGATTTCGACGCAGTAGCCCGCCTGCTCCAGATTATAGGCGATCAGATGAGCAATACTGGGCTCATCCTCCACTACCAGAACTTTTTTCAACAGCGCGTTCCCTCCTTACGGCCAGAGGGGACGGTAGGAATGTAAGATTGCAGGAATATGGCAAGCCTGTGAAAAAATAGTGATTTTCGGTGGTATGGCACGTGATTGGGCCGTCGCGTCCCTGTCCTCAGCGTTGGGCAAGCCATGCCTGGAGGTGCTGTCTTATGGCATCCCGAGTATGGCGGAACGCGCGGAGCTGTTCTCGCTCCATGCCGCGGACCTGGGAGGGATCGGCAAAGCTCCAGTGCAGACGATGAGCGGCGGCAGGAAAGACCGGGCAGTGCTCACGGGCGTTATCGCACACGGTAATCATATAGTCCCAGGCGACGTTGACAAACCGGTCCAGGCTTTTTGATCGCTGGCTGGATATGTCAATGTCGAGTTCGGCCATGGCTCGGATCGCCAGCGGGTGCACACGTGTCGCTTGGGTACCTGCACTGGCAACCTCGAAACGTGTCGGGTCGAGCGCTCGTAAGAGCCCCTCGGCCATTTGGCTTCGAGCCGAGTTATGCGTGCAGAGGAATAAAACGCGCAGACGCTTCATGCTCAGGTTGTCGGGGCGGCGCTCACTTGCTGGCGGCGGAGGTGTGGCCGGGCTGGGGTGACAGGTCCTGAGCAGGGCTAGGGGTGGTCGAAGCAAACCAGCCCTCGGTGCGCTGGCAGAAGCGCACCAGCAGCAGCATCACCGGGACCTCGATGAGCACGCCCACAACGGTCGCCAGGGCGGCTCCGGATGACAGCCCAAACAGCATGGTTGCCGTGGCAATGGCTACCTCGAAATGGTTGGAGGCACCAATGAGCGCAGTCGGGGCCGCATTCTGGTACGACAGTCTGAGAACTCTCGCCAGTCCGTACGCCAGCGCGAAAACAAGGATCGTTTGAATGAAGAGGGGGATCGCAATCCAGACGATCATCAGCGGATTGGACAGAATCATTTCGCCTTTAAGAGAGAACAGCAGGACCAGAGTGATGAGGAGGGCACTAATAGTGACCGGGGTGAGGAAGTGGAGAAAACGCTCACGGAACCATTGTTCGCCTTTGGTCCGCATAATCCACTGACGCGAGCAGTAGCCGGCCACCAGCGGAAGGGCGACATACACGCCAATAGACAGCAGCAGGGCCTGCCAGGGGACCGGCAGACGGCCGATCCCGAGGAGCACATCGCCCAGCACACCATATAGGACGAGCATGGTCAGGGAATTAATCGCGACCATGACAAGCGTCAGGCCGTCATTGCCCCTGGCCAGATAGCCCCAGACCAGGACCATGGCCGTACAGGGTGCGATGCCCAGCAGGATACAACCCGCCAGATAGCTGCGCCACAGCGGCACCTCCAACATCTTGATGCCGTCAACCACCACGACGGTCCCGGAGCCGTAATACGACCCCACCGGCAGATTGAGACCGAACGGCATCTTGACGTAGTCAACGGCATCCGGACCGATCACATCGAGAAAGAAGGTCCCGAGAAAAAGAACGGCAATCGCATACATGGTGAAGGGTTTAATGGCCCAATTGATAAACAGGGTGAGTCCAACCGGTCGGACGCTTTTCCCCGCTCGAACGACCTCGGCAAAGTCGATTTTGACCATGATGGGGTACATCATGAAGAACAGACAGATCGCAATCGGAATCGAGACCACTGGCGCATCGCCAACATACAGGGAGAGCCCGTCGAGAAAGGTCGCCATACCCGGTGCGACACTCCCCAGACCGATGCCCGCGGCAATGCACAACAGGACCCAGACGGTGAGGTAGCGCTCAAAAGCACTCAGCCCCTGTGACGGCTTGAACGGAGATGGTTTGGTGGCCATGGGTGTACTCTCTCCTGAAAGAAAACAGAGTTCGAGGGAAGAATTCGGGCCATGTGACCTAAGCCGAAGAGTATGACACCAATGTTACAAATCGAAAACATCTATATGAATTGTGTGTATTGCTGAGGTCGATATATTCGATATCGTACGGAACGTGCTTGGCCTCCAATAGGGCAGTGACACGTTGAACAAAAGGACACGTTTTAAAGCTGACAATTTTCATCCGCTCCTCCTTCGTTATTATATTTTCAAATAATGTGTCGTCCACTTATACAGACGGATGATGCGAGACAAAGGACGCAAAAACGGACTCCCCCGAAAGAGACCGGATAATATGTAGGCTTAACGTCGATGCAACACTTGGGATTCCCCAACTGAGGAGGGGCGACCATACCGCAACCAAAAGGAAACTTCACATGTTATTATGGATGCGGGTCACTTGCGCTCTAGGAGACGGTGGGCCAGCGGGATTCTTCAAATGGCTCCAGGAGGGAGAGAAACCGCTGCGTGCACTTTTGCCACGAGTGCTGCCTGGCAAACGCGACGCAGTCAGCCGGGTTCAGCTGGAGCGCTCCAATAATAGCCTGGCGTAGGTCGGTATCGAGCATTCCGGTTTTTCCTTGCTGTACCACATCGACGGGGCCGGTCACGGGAAAGGCCGCCACAGGCACCCCGCAGGCCAGCGCCTCCAGCAAGACAAGCCCAAACGTATCAGTCAGACTCGGAAAGACAAACACATCCGCAGCGGCAAGATGGGCAGCAAGGTTGTGTCCCAGCTTCTGTCCGACAAACAAGACGTCCGGATAATAGTCGCGGAGTTTCAGCAGGTCAGGACCGTCGCCGACGACATATTTGGAGCCCGATATATCGAGGTTCAGAAACGTCTCAATATTCTTTTCGACCGCAACCCGTCCGAGGTACATCATGACGGGGCGGACGCTTGACAGAAAGGATTTTGGTCGGGGACGAAAGAGGCTGGTATCAACCCCCCGGGACCAGACGTGCAGGTTTTGAAAACCACGGGCCTGTAACCGCTCCTGCATGGATGGCGTTGGGACAAAGGTGCGTACGGCTCGACCGTGATAGTGGCGGAGATATCCATAGGACCAGTTCACCGGGAAGGGCAAGCGTGCCCGAATGTATTCGGGAAACTGGGTATGAAAGGAGGTGGTAAAGGGCAGCCCCCAGTGACGACACAGACTGCGGGCCGCATGCCCGAGCGGCCCTTCGGTTGCAATGTGGATGGCATGCGGACGAAACGCGGTCAGCTTCTGTCTCACACCTTTACTGGGGAAGAGGGCCAGGCGGATGGCCGGATACGCCGGGCAGGGATAGGTCGTAAACGCTTGGGGCGTGATAAAGAGGGCCTGATGCCCGCCTGCTTCGAGTTGTTCACCCGTGTAGGCCAGCGTCCGCACGACACCGTTGACTTGGGGATGCCAGGCATCGGTAATAATCGCGATTCTCATAGTTATAACGAACAAGGAAAAGAGGAGTCAGTGATCGGGACAGGCCGGGCTGAGCTCTGGTGTATGTACGCGCTGCCAGGTCCTGTTTCTCGCACAACTCATCAAACAGTCTTGTAGACTTATCGTCAGGGTATCGGCCGTTACCAGCTCCATTTGATAGCTGAAAATCGAGTCGCCCAGCGTGTCACCAGTAGCCGGGTTGTAGATAAACCCGCCGACCCAACGAGTCTCCTGATTAATCGGAAGATGAGGACACGCTTGCCGAAAACCGCTCACAATTTGTAATCCCAGTACCCGGCGCGTCCGTTTGTCCGGGTCCGGGTTTTCTCTATCGAGCCTGTGACACACTGGAGTCGGCCCGTTCTCCTGCAAACGCACAATTTTTCCGCACACTTCATCCCGACACGGAAAGAGCTGGACCTGGACCCGATTATCTTTTGGTGCCCAGGTCCCGAAGACACCGGCCGGGCTCAGCCGCGGTAAGAGCCCGGACGCACAAAGCATTATCCCCAGTATAAACAGGCAGAGGCGCGCCTGCCTGTGAGCGTAGCGTCGTGACTTTTCGGTTCGTATGAACACTTTACTGCTCGGAATACGCGCCCCAGGCATAGTAGACGGTTTCCAGGGCGGGGAGCAGATACCAGTCATCATGCGGAAAACGCATGGCCAGGAAAAAGCCCCAGATGGAAGCGACCGCTCCAATATATTGAGGATGGCGAAGCACCGAGAAGGGAAACAGGGAACAGCGGGGTGTCGGATAGCCCAACTTGTTCCCGTAAAACACTCCAACCTTGCCCAAGCGGTAAAACACCATGAAGTTGAGCAGTTGTCCAATAACGATGAGAAGCGCTCCGCCACCAAGCGCTGCTGTATCACTACTCACCAGGCTGTTTGATTCTTGTCCGTACACGACACACCACCACAGGAACACCCCGAGTTGTACCCCCTTAAAACCGTAAAAAAGCTTCTGTAACACATCGATAGGTTGTCCAAAGACTGTCACCACTGGGTGGGCGCACAGTTCCCGAAAGATGTCGGTATGTCGCCAGACCCAGGCATAGCACAAGCGTTCCAGGCCCAGGACAAAGGCGACAATCAAAAAGGTCCAGATACTCACTGCGCTCACTGATTCTGGTGCCGACGAGTGTAGGGCGGGAGCAGGGCCTGACAGGCATTCAGATAGCGGGGGGAGTAGGCCACAATATCAGTCAGGGGGTCGGTGATGAGTTTAATAAACCAGATCAGGGAAACCCGAAAATCGTGCACCCAGATGAGATAGGCCACACGTCCGGTCACCACCACCAGCGTGAGGACAAACCATTGTTGCGCAATGATCGCAATCTGGGAGGTCAGGAACGTCAGCGTCCAGTCCCCGGCAGAGCCCATATGCAACACCGGGATCAGTACATAGGCGGCAACAATGAGTGATTTGTTACGCGTGTTGAACCCTAAGAGCAGGGCCTCTTTGTCGTGACAGGGCGGCTCAATGAGCGCATGCCCAGCCTGACGCACCAGGAGTGCGGCCAGACTCCAGCAGACTGCCGTCGTCAAATCCGAGAACAGCAGCACATAGCAATACAGGAAGACGCTTGAACTCAGAATGTGAAAAATTTGATTCACCGCATTGCTATGCGAAGCGACGTGGTCGTCTTTTTTCCGCCGCATGACCTCTGCGTAAAAACTTTGGATCGGTCGGGGCACCGGTATCAGACTGCCCAGCATTTCTCGCACCAGACGAGATCGCATTTTTTTCTCCCTTCCTGGTTGTTCGTGTTCGCTTAACCACCATCCATCGTGTTTCATCTTCAGCGCCGCCGTGAACAGCTTGGCTTGCAGCTCCTGGTAGTCTTCCCGGGTAAAGTCAAGGCTGCTTAAGCAGCGCCCGGTGCCCACCCAACTCAAGGTCAGGCCCTCAGCGCGTAGATAGTATTGCAGGAGCCAGTTGTATCGACTCGGTTCCTGAAAGAGCACGGTCCAGACGGTCACGAGGTGCACCACTCGTACCGGGAGTCGGGCGTCTGCGAGTTTTTGGTTCGTCTCCTGGGCCCATTGGCTGCACTGTCGGGCCGCCTGAGCGTAGAGCGTAGCCGTAGCGGGCTGGGTCGCCCAACATAAAAACTCGTACATGGTCCCCATCACCAGCGGATGGGCAGAGAACGTCCCGATAACATACGCGATGCGCATAGGATGCGCGGGATCAAAGCGGCGCATGAGCACCGCCGTACCGCACACCACGCCAATAGGCATCCCGCCGGCGACGGTTTTACCGTACACCACCATGTCCGCCTGGATGCCAAAGTATTCCTGGGCTCCACCTGGGGCGAGACGAAAGCCCGTGTACACTTCGTCAAAAATCAGAGGAATATCATTGGCGGTACACACCTGTCGCAATTGATGCAGCCAGTCCGTGTAGGGGGCGTGGGCGTCTCGTGTTTTTCCGACCGCGTCGCGGACAGCACTGGTCAGCAGGACGGCATCGCTGGGTGGGGGCGAGTTGGGGTGGAATGACTGCACTGGATTCACCAGAACGGCGGCAATCTCCTTGGCTCGCCGCCGCAACACAGTGAGCGAAGCCGGGTGCATGTCTTTGAGCGTCAAACAGTCACTGAGGTCCCGCTCACTCCCCAGCCCCGGCTGTACGCCATCCCACCAGCCGTGATAGGCGCCCGAGAAGCAGACGATCAGCTTTTTCCGCGTATTAAACCGGGCGAGACGAACCGCGGCCATCACCGCTTCAGTGCCACTCATGTGAAAAGAGACCTCGTCAAGCTTGGAAATGGACTTGAGCATGGCCACATTGTCCGCCACCAGCGGATGCAACGGTCCAAGCACTGGCCCCAGGTCTTTCACACGCTCCCACCCCTTTTGCATCCACTCTTTATAGCGATCAAAGCCGGCGACATTAACGCCATAGGAGCCGCTCACATCGAGCGTCCAGCGTTCGTCCAAGTCGCGCAGCTTCGGGCCGTCCGAGGCGGTCACTACTGAGCACAGGTTAAACTTCTCGCGGACGACACGCCTGAAGGGGAAAGGCACCCGATTGGCGTCGGTAAAGCGTAAGTCGGAAAAGCTGTCACGGATGGCATTCCCCCATGCAATTGATCGGGCATGGTGTGCTCGGAAATAGGTCGCCAAACGAGTGAGGGCATGTTGGCGCGGCGGTATCCACTTTTCTTCCGCCCCGTCTGCGCGAAAGAATTCCTCGTCCGAATAATCGCGTGACTTGACCCATTTCGACAGGAATCGAGAGAAAAACGGGACGAAGGCCACGGCGCGCACGGTCATCAGCCGGCGTCCGACGGACAACACAACAAAGCCACCTACCACGAGCCCGAGGCCCAGCCAGAAGTCGTCCAAGGCAAACGTCCATGGGGCTGTCGAGTCTATACCGAAATACGCGAGCCAGCTCTGTCCTCTATCATACAGCATGTCGATCTCGTCCTTTCATGAAATGACCAATGAAGCGTTCATACCGGGGATTCGTCCGAACCTGTTCGTTTACGCGCATTCGCGCAATGCTACGTAATCACTAACCGTGATGAATGTTGCCGGTGTCTCCGTCCAGCAGCCCGTGTTATAATAGGTCACCCCGGCAGATTGTTGAGACATGGGATAATGCGTATGCCCGCAGAAAATCTGGGTCGCATCCCGTTTTTTCGCATACGATAATGCGCCCCAGGCTATCTGCTCGGATATACGCAGCCACGTTTTGCTGCTGTGCTTGAGGAGACGGCTCAAGCGGTAGTGACGTGGCTCAATGCGTTGGATGGTTCGATAGAGTTGGTCTGCAGGGCCGGTGATATACGGATAGCGGGTAATGAAGGTATCAAACTGATGCCCATGCAAGGCCAGCAACTTTTTTCCTCTATGGACCCATTCATACTGTTTGTAGATCGGAATCCCGAGAAAGGTCTGGATCACTTTGGAGAGCAACCGATCATGGTTCCCCTCAACCCAGACCACCTCAATACCGCTCCGGGGCGCCGCCAGCTTTTGCACATGAGAGAGCAGACTCCAGTGACTTGGATGGAGTTTGGCAAAATTAAGATCATCAAAGATATCGCCAAGCAGGATGAGCCGGTTAAACGTCGAGCGCTTGAGAGTAGCGAGTAGCGCATCCGCTCGGCTCACTCCGGTTCCTAAATGCACATCAGAGACAATGAGCGTGTCGAAAACGTCAGAGACTACTCGCCGCTCTGCGGGGAGGGTGTTGCCTGGGGAGGGAGTTGTACGCTTGAGCAGCGGAATGAAGAGCTGGGAAGACTGAGGGGGATGACCAAGCAGCTTCTGGTCTCCTACCCGCCTCGCAATACCTTGTACCACGGAGCTGAATATAAGGAACGTATGTTACACTGGAGTCTCCCAGGGCTGAAACTTCCATGACACAGGACAGAGCGTAAGAGGCGTCCCGCAGGTGCTCCCGTTCGGCTTATCACTTTTTGTCATGTTTCTATCTTACAGATGTCATCGTCCAGTCATCCGGGGTGAATGATATAGGGGGGTCAAAACAAAAAAGAGAACTGCCTTATGTCCGATCTTTTGTATACGCTGCTGAGAGGAGCCACAGCAGAGCACGAGGAGGGAAGAACGCTCTATGATACCGTCCTGACAGGGCTCTGCCGTGCGACCCTGGGCTTACTCATCATAGCTGGAGGCATCCTAGCGGTGCTCTCCGTACAGGGCGGACCCCCCGCCCGGATGCGCGCATCCTTGTGGGCTTGAGTCTCATCCCGTTCGGAGTCGGGCTGGTCTTCTTGATCCTCCGGAAGATACGCTCGATGACTACGGCAATGTCCTTGAGGCGGAGACACATGGCGGGCCTCGCGAAACCCCCAGTGTCTCACCCAGCGGCATAAGCGACCTGTCTCGCCCCACACCAATCATCCGTAAGGGACAAAAAAAGGCCCGCAGGAAAAAGGAGGGGAAACCTACGGGCCTCGATACACGCTGAGTCGGGGAGAACTCAGCTATGTATATCTGTATTTGCGAGATTTATACAGAATTTATAGCATGGCGAGATAGGCTTGGGAAGATAACCCAGCCTGAATTATACGAATTTCTATTATTAGAGAAATTGATAGGTCCGTACCTGTCCTTACAATTCTTTCAGAATCTCCGCTCGTTTCCGTTCGTATTCCTCGGGGTTGAGATAGCCTTGGTCTCGCAGTCGCTCAATATCCTTCAGGCGCTCCTCCGGGAGGCGTTCCGGGGGAGCGAGCGCGGCCTCGCGGAGTTGACGTTTCTCTTGTCCCGTGAGCGGCCGGCCGGCCAAATAGGCCTGAACATACTCCCGGACCGGGTCCAGCAGGGCGCGTGGGAGAGCACCTTCGTCGTCCCCCCCGACCGGCCCCCCATCCGAAACCAGGACGGCACTCCTCCCCTGTGTGGTGTAAATCATAATGTCGTGTTTGGCATACCCGAACCAGTGCTCTTCAAACGGGTTCAACAGATGAACGAAATACGTGCCGCCATGGTGTTTATTGACCGTATTGCGCGCGTGCCAGCCTGCGGCTTTTGCGGCCTGGATCACGAGGGCAGCAAGTTGCTCCGCGGGGATAGAAAACTCAATGGCCTGATTGTCGTCCGACCAGATGCCCCCTGGGTCCAGCTTCCCTTCTTGGGCGAGCTGTGCCACTGGCGTATGGGTTGGCGCAGGCGGGAGATCTGGTGTCAGGGTTTCGGCGCAGCCGGCGAGGCATAGACTGATGATTGTCAGGTGACGCATGTCGCCCCTTCAGACAAATTGCAGAAACAGGGTCAGAATGCCCAAAAAGGACAAAAAGCCAAAGATATCGGTGCACGCGGTCACAAACACGTTTGAGGCCACCGCCGGATCAACCCCCAGGCGACGGAGAGTCAGGGGGACCATACTCCCGACAAAGGCCGCAATGATCAGGTTGGCCAGCAGCGCCAGCGCCAGCACGACACCCAGTGTGGCATCACCCTTCCACAGATAGGCAACGATGCCGGCCGCACAGCCAAGGGCAAGACCATTGCCCAGCGCGATGGTCAGTTCCTTGACTAACACCCGCTTGGTTTGGGTCAGTGGGACTTCCCCAAGCGCAATACCCCGCACGATAACGGTCAGCGTTTGCACGCCGGCATTCCCGCCTTGGGCTGCGACAATCGTCATAAAGGCCGCGGCAATGGCAATCTGCTGAATCGTTCCTTCAAAGAAGGCAATGACCAGAGCACTCAGCGTAGTGGTCACCAAATTGAGTGCCAGCCAGGGCAAACGAAGACGGATCGACTGCCAAGGCGAGTCCAGCACCTCTTCCTCTTCATCCAGACCGGCGAGCTTATAAATGTCTTCCGTCGCCTCCTCTTCCATGACATCCACCACGTCATCAACCGTAATCCGTCCGAGTAAGCATCCCTCGCCATCGACCACGGGCAGAGAAATCAGGTCATATTTTTTAAACATCTGGGCGACCTGTTCCTGGTCCAGGTCAACCCGAACCGAAATGACCTGCTGGTCCATGACGGTTTCGACGAGATCAGACGGGCGGGCGAGAATGAACTTCCGGAGGGGGAGGACGCCGACGAGGTGATTGGTGTTACTCACGATAAAGACACTGTGGATATCCGGGATTTCATCGCTCCGACTGCGAATCATCTCAGTAGCCTGGTCGATACGCGTCCCTTGGGACACGGCCATATACTCGACCTGCATGATTCCACCGGCGGTATCCTCGGGATAACGCAAGAGTTGGGTGACTTCGTCGGACACGTCCTGCGGCACTTCTTCGAGAACCGCTTGGGCGCGGCGGGCCGACAGGGAGGCCAACAGATCGGTGGCATCATCAGAGTCAAGATATTCGACCAAATCTCCCAGCCCGTCATCCGACAGGCGTGCAACGAGACCGTCTTTGGTGTGGGCGGAAACGAGGCTTAAGACTTCGGCTGCCTGCGGGGCGGCCAGAAAGCCAAATACCTTGTACTTTACCTCGGGCTCTTCCAGCACATTCAACAACTCTGCGGTGTCCGCCGGATGCAGGCCGGCGACCCCCGTCCGCACAATCTCGTCCTGACCCAACTCGGCCTGAATGACGAGATGTTCGAGGGAGGGCGGTTGCGGGGAGCCCTGAGGCGGGGCCGCTGCAACCGGCGGATATGTCGTCTGCGCTTCCATGCATCGTCTCGCTTCAAAGAGGAAACGTGCCCTCCAATGATAGAGAGATGCTGGACACGTTTCCTCTTTTCGTCCGAACTGTAGCTGCCAAATCACAAAAGATGAATGGCCTGGAATGAGATGACAGCGTCCTGAACGGGTGCAGCCTGGCAGCGTCACATATTTTTCATCGCAGCGTCACAATGTTGTCATACAACGAGGAGACATAGGGGGAAGAAATGCTACTCTTACCCCCCCGCGCTGCCAGGGCATGTTGATCCTCCTCCCTAGGATCGCACGCCCCGGCAGCGCCCCCCTTAGTGTCTTGAACTCTATATGCTGCACGAAATGCTGCACGAATAACCAGACTGTCACTGAGCTGTCACTCAGGTGTAAAATCTCCCCGATAAGACAGAGAACGCTATCCCTACCCCCTGGTGCTGCTAGGTGCCGTGTCGATCTCCCTCCCTAGGATCACACCCCCTGGCAGCGCCCCTTCCTCTCGCTCCTCTGAACTCGTATCGGTTCGTGTAGCGCAGGATTCGGGTATTCTCTACGGGGTTGCTATTCAGCGTGCTGAGCTTATATCTATCGTTGTCGGATCGTACACTGGATGTTTGATAGTAAGATGGAAGACAAGCCTTTCATTAACCGTGAGTTGTCCTGGCTCGAATTCAACCGACGCGTGCTTGAAGAAGCCTTCGACGAGAGCGTCCCCCTGCTCGAACGCGTCAAGTTCATGGCCATATTCAGCGCCAATATGGACGAATTTTTTATGGTCCGGGTGGCGCGGCTCAAGCGGCGGATCGTTCAGGGCGACCTGGAGGCTGGTCCGGATGGCATGACCCCGGCCCAGACGCTGACCGCGATCTCAAAGCGCGTCCATGAGCTTGCCGAGGAACAACACCGGGGTTTTCTGGAGACCATTCAGCCACAACTGGAGGCTGAGGGGATTCATATTACCCGTCCGGAAGAGTTGAATACCGAGCAGAGCCATTTTCTGGAAGACTTCTTTCGTCGGATCCTGCTGCCGGTTGTCACGCCGCTGGCGATTGACCCCGGCCATCCCTTTCCCCACCTCGGCAACCGTTCCCTGTGCCTGGTCGCGGCCCTGCGCTCAGCCGGGACCTCGCGTCTGCCCCAGACCAAACTGGCCGTTGTTCATATTCCCAGCCAGGTCGTCCAGCGCTTTATTGCCCTACCGGCTCCGGCCGGCAAGCATATCTTTATCCTGCTTGAAGATGTGGTGCGGCTGTATTTGCCCCGCCCGTATCACGGCTATGAGATCCTGTCGTGTCATGCCGTCCGGGTGACGCGGGACGCAGACTCCGCCCTGGCACTCGGCCGAACCGAAGATCTCCTCACGAGTATCGAAGAGAGCGTGCGCGACCGGCGCATGGGGACCGCGGTGCGGCTGCAATACGACTCCGACCTGCCGCAGAGTGTTCTCAATATGTTTATTGATGAACTCGACCTGCGCCCCGAAGATCTGTACGGCGGTGAGGGTTTTACCGCTTTTACTGACCTGTTTCAGCTCTATGGAGCCGTGGACCTGCCGCAGCATAAAGACCAGCCGTGGACGCCCCTCTCGGTCCCGGCCTATGAGCAAAAGCCGGATATGTGGAGTGCGATTCGGGAGGGCGACATCCTGGTGCACCATCCCTACCAGTCTTTCGATGTGGTGACGCGCTTTGTAGAAGAGGCCGCGACCGACCCGAATGTCCTAGCCATTAAAATGACCCTCTACCGGGTCAGCCCGACTTCGCCTATTGCCCAATCGCTCACGCGGGCCGCAGAAGCGGGGAAAGAAGTGGCCGTCCTGGTCGAACTCCGCGCCCGTTTTGATGAGGAAGCCAATATTACCTGGGCGCGCGCGCTCGAAGAGGTCGGCGCCCATGTGGTGTATGGCCTGGTCGGCTATAAGACCCACTGCAAGGCCTGCCTGGTGGTACGGCGTGAGAGCGCGGGCATCCGTCGCTACTGCCATCTCGCAACCGGTAACTATAACGTGAATACGAGCGGCATCTACGGCGACTTCGGTCTCTTTACCTGCCGCGAGTCCTTTGGCGACGATCTTACCGACCTGTTTAACCTGTTAACCGGCTATACCCGCCCGCAGGCGTTTCATCATCTCCTGGTCGCTCCCACGCGTATGCGGGAGGGGATGATTGAACGGATTCGGCGCGAAGCGGAACACGCCCTGGAGGGCAAGCCAGCCAGAATCATTGCCAAGATCAACAGTCTGGTTGACGCGGCCATGATCGAGGAGTTGTATACCGCCAGTCAGGCGGGAGTGGAAATTGATCTCATTATCCGTGGTATCTGCTGCCTACGGCCCGGACTGCCGGGCATATCCGAACGGATTCGGGTGATTTCGATTATCGATCGCTACCTCGAACACGCCCGCATCTTTTATTTTCATAATGGTGGCGAAGCCGAATATTTCCTCTCCTCGGCCGACTGGATGCCGCGCAATCTGGACCGCCGCGTCGAAGTCGCCTTTCCCATCCTTGATCCTCATATCCAGGACCAGCTTTTTGAAATACTCAGCATTCAACTGGCCGACACGGTCAAGGCGCGTGCAGTTTTGCCTGACGGACGCTCCAAGCGGCTGGAGCCCGACCCACTCTCTCCTGTCCGCTCTCAGCAACGCCTATACGAATTTACCAAGGCCCAGTCCGACGCCCAGATGCCGGTCGAGGAAGAGATCGACCTGGACGGCCTCCAGCCCTTTGAAGAGTAGCGCCTTCCCCTCAAAAATCCCCTCCCTGGAGGGGTGCCGCGTAGCGGCGGGGTGGGTTCCTGCCTCGCCGGCACTGGCACTGCTAGAGCGTTTCCCGACAGGCTCCCGTCATGCCGGACGTGATCCGGCATCCAGAGACGAGGGGTCGCAAGACCGTAGGGCAGATATTCCTTGTGCAACGCTTGACATGCTTAAGGATTCCAGGAAGGGTTTCATTTCAAAAATTCAAAGGGAGGTAATGAATATGGCCGATAACACTCAGGCGGACACATTAAAAAACAAAGAAGATAAGACTCAAACACAAGCGAGAAATGCTGCGGAATCCCAAGCCGCCGCACAAGAAGTCGAAGAGGCTATAAAAGAAGTCAAGGCAGCCCAGAGCGATACAAAAGCCGCCATCGACAAAGCCGAAAACGATGCAAAAGCCGCCATCAACAAAGCCGAAAACGATACAAAAGCCGCCATCAACAAAGCCGAAAACGATACAAAAGCCGCCATCAACAAAGCCGAAAACGATACAAAAGCCGCCATCGAAGATGCCCGGATCAAGGCGAAGACAGCTACCGGGCAAGCTCAAACCATAGCAAAGAAGGCTATCGAAGACGCTCGAAGCGCTACAGAAGCCGCTATCCAGCAGGCTCAAACCGCTACGGAGGCCGCTATCAAACAAGCTCAAAGCGCTGCGGATATAGCTATCAAACAAGCTCAAACCGCTACAGATATAGCTATCAAACAAGCTCAAAGCACTGCGGATACCGCTATCCAGCAAGCCCAAGCCATAGCGGAAAAAGCTATCGAGGAAACCCAAGCCACCCTAGATAGAGAAAAAGCTGCCCTGGAAAAAGAAAGAGCCGCCCTAGATAGAGAAAAAGCTGCCCTGGAAAAAGAAAGAGCCGCCCTTAGGTAGCCACTGCGCTTGATGGGCAAATCTGCCAAAGCTCAAATTTTTGGTGCCATCAAAAATGAATAATCAGGACACAAGCGGGCCTGCCGAAGCCCGGGATGCAAACTGGAGACTATCGGCAGCCCAACGCCGGGCTACCCAGGCCAAAGATCGAGTCGTAGGCCGAAAAATATCGGCGGCTCAACGCCGAGCTAGAGAGGCTGAAGAACGAGTCACAAAGGCTGCCCAAGAAGGGGTAAAATGGAGAATTTTGAGATTTTTCGCCTATCCCACAATAGCAGCCTGGACGGCTTTATTTTATGTCGTGATTTCCTCTATAGGGGTGACCTATAGCTGGGCTTTTTATATTCAATTTGATGACATCTCTATTTTTAAATTCTTTAATACGCCAGATTTCCTGCTCAGCGCTTTTCGGGACATAAAGACGCTGATCATCGGAGTCAGCGCGGCCTTGGTCGCTATCGGCATCCTTGTCTACCGTGTCTATAACTCAGGCGTTTATAATGCCTATAAATTTGATAGGGATAGATACAGGAGCGAACAGAGGTCCCGAATCAGATGGGAAGCAGCCCTTTTACCGTTTATTACCCTGCTGTTTATCTTCCTGATTAGCCTCTTTTTCTTCCCGTGGAACTGGTCTGAGCATCCTCTCAGTATGGTGTTGCTCCATCTGATGAGCATCCTCATCCTTATCCCTCTTATCTCCAGCAGACTTTTTCGTGACCTCCTTGGAGAGGAACGGGAGACCCAAATCAGATGGGAAGCAGCCCTTTTACCGTTTATTACCCTGCTGTTTATCTTCCTCATTGGCATCTTCCTCTTCTCGTGGGACTGGTCTGAGCATCCTCTCAGTATGGTGTTGCTCCATCTGATGAGTATCCTCATCCTTATCCCTCTTATCTCCAGTAGGCTTTTTCGTAACCTCCTTGGAGAGGAACGGGAGACCCAAATCAAATGGGGAGGCAGATTCCTCGCCAGCATTCTCCTGGTAGAGGGTATCGTTATCCTCCCCTTCCTGTCGGGCGTGGATGATAGCAAGGCTGCATTAGAAAAGGACACGCGTCCCGTCCAGGTCGCGCTTCGTCGAGGCGCGTCTGAAGCCAGAATACTCCCTCCAGATCGCACCTTACTGCTTGGCACGACGAGTAGTTTTCACATTTTCTATGAATGCGCGGAGGCACTGAAGAATGCGGATGGAACCCCTAAGAAGTGCGGAGAAAACGGGCAGCCATTCGTCATACCAACCACCAACATCGCCTCCCTGGAGTTCAAGCCGAAAGAGGATTTACCTCCTCATGTCGGCTCGCCCGTTAGCCTCGAAGCAATCGCTGAGCTTGATAGAATAATTAAGAAGCTTAAGTCTGAGGAGATTAATGTCCCCGCCGCAATCATTCAGATCAATAGCATAATCGCTTCTTTTAACAGGAGCAGTGAGACTCATACGAAATTAATTATCCCAAAAATTGAGAGTCCCGAACCCGAAAGCACTGCTCATCTCGGTCCAGATCAAATTGCCACGGCAGTTGTTGCCTTTCAGTCCTATTTGGAAGGGAAGACACCAATCACTCATCTCAATGAAACAATAAGGAATCTAACAGATGTGCCCGACTCTGATTTGGCTCAAATTGCCGAGGCAATCGAGAATCTCAACATCCCCGGAATCCAAAATTACTGTGCATCCGACTTGGAAGAGGTAGGGATTATCGGACCTTTTTGCGAAGGGAAACATGACCAACTAGAAAAAGGAACTCCGAAGAAGTGTACGGATCACCTTGTTACCCCGGACAAATTGGAGAATCATTTTAAGGATAAAACGCCCCAGCACCTCATGCTGGTTGGACGGGTAGATAAGACTCGATTCAGTGAGGAGAAGTGGGAATTCTACGGCGCGCAGATAAGACTAGCCCGAGCTCGGGCAGAATGGGTGCACGGCGAGCTATTGAAAAAATTTCCAAAACAGATTGATCCCCAACAGATTACTTTACGAACTGCCGGTCCTCGGTATGTTGGGGAAGACCGCGCCCTCGACCGCAGTGTCGAAATCTGGGCCTGCTGGGCTTCCAAACAGGCACAATCCGAAGAAGAGTCTGCCGGTTAGCCCCCGTGGCGGTTTTTGCCCACCCCAAAAAATTCGTCCAGGAGGGTTGCCCCCTCACTCCACCCCCGTAATCACAAAGTTTTGTTGCTCCTGCCGCCACTCAACCGTCACGGACTGCCCAGCAGAGGGAAAACCATCGAGTTCGTACTCTCCAGAGAGTCCCTTTGGGAAATCATCATCCAGTCCCAGCGTCGTCACAAAAACTTTACTCCAAGCAAACGCTTCCGTTTCATCGTCTGCAAAGGCCTTTACAGTATGCCATCCATCTCCCAACAAGTTCCAGTTCCACAAAAGTCCAAACCCATTGTCACTGTCTCCACACACCCCTTTGGTATCGACTCGACTTGTCCCCGAACCCGCTTGTGTTGTACTCACTTCCCCCGTATTTCCATTGGTAATCTCGATTTTGATCGCCTTGGCCGTACAATGCCACCCTGAAATGACCTCCACCCCACTATGGGCCGAACCAGGGGCCGGATTTCCCAAAGTTCCAACTTTATAACTTACCGTTCTTCCTGCATTTTTTGGTTTTGTTCTCTTAGAGGCAATCACAAAATTCTGCCGTTCCTGACTCCACTCCAAGTTCGTACTCTTCCCCTCGCTAGGGAAGTTGTGTACCGTATATTCACCACTCAGTCCCCTTGGAAAATCTCCAAGCCCTAGTGTTTGTACCGTCACTTTGCGTTCTCCCAAAAGAACCGAATCGACAAAAACTCTCACCGTATGAACACCGTCTCCCAACAAATTCCAATTCCACAAGAGTCCAAATCCATTGTCACTGTCTCCACAATGAGGCCGAGTATCGATTCGCTCAGTCCCCACCGCGGCAGGAAACTCCCAGATTCGGCCATCGGCAAGTTCAAACTCAACCATCACTTCCTTGGCCTCACAGGCCCATCCCGAAATCAACCCAACGCCACTTTGAGGGGAATCAGGGGCCGGATTTCCCAAGGCCGCTACCAAACTTGTATCACGAGGCCCATCCCGAAGAAGCTCCATGATAACACGCGTATTGTTTAGGGCCTTCACCGCATCCGCTGGCCCAGCTCGACCTGTCTCCCTTGAGGAACTCGGCACGCCTAAGGGGTCGCCACCAACAGCAGGATAACTCTGGCGCGGATTGGAGAAGCGAAGAATTCTCGAGCAGTAAGCTCCATTGTTGTCTTGGCAGAGAGAACCATACGCCATAATGGTTATCCAAAGCGCAGACTCAGGAGCATTGGGGCGGAGTGCTTCTAGGTTGACATACCCGTAAGCATAAGGATAGACCGCCCCTTCACAGCCAGCCTCATAACGATCGTGTTGAAGCCCCATCAGATGGCCTAATTCGTGGACAAATGTACTCGTATTTACAGAGGCAACAGCGAATGCGAGTTTGCTATGATATTTTATAAGAGAACTCATGCTTCCCCCAAATTGGGGCAAGGCCTCTTTTTTTAAATTCTTAAGGACATAGCCCCTCCCCTCGCCCACTGAGTGCAATAACACCGAAATATCTGCTTGAGTCCGATTGCGAACGGTATGAATCCCATCCAAATGGCCATCTCTGGGATGTTGAAAGCGGTCTAAGTCAACATCAATATCATCCGCTTCATAGCTGATCTCTCTGGCGGCAACCAATCTAAGACTTTGATGAACGCCGCTTTCTTTATAGCTCCGATTGGACTCTGCAATCAGCAAACCGATCTTTGCCTTAACTTTTTTTGTTCCACCAAGTTTTGCACGCAGCTTAGACGTGTAAAAAACAGCGATATCTATAGTAGAGTGAGCTTTAACTTGCTCGGCCGTAGCGGTGGGAGGTGCTTGCCGCAGCGACAATGTTCTCCTCTCTAGTTTCTGGTTCTCGTCTTCATGAAGGTCTGGGTGAAGTTCTGGCGAAGAACAATCGGGCGCATCTTCTTCCACTTCCCGAATGGCATACTCCCCATCCTCCCACGATTCGATGTGATAGGTTCTCGCTGGCAATCTGACCGTGCCAAAGACAATTTTTCCGTTGACAATCAAGGCAACCGTTCCGAGAGGTTCGTCGGCAATTCCCCCCACCAGCGAGTAACCCCCAGAAAAGGCCTTATCGGTGCTATCTATAACGGCCGTAACAATTTTGTCCTCAAACAAATTTAAACGCAAAGTCGTACTTGAGGGAGAATTGGGTTTTGTAAGCGTGTCTCGGGCACTTTGAAGTTGTTTAAAGTCAATATCGACGATTCGACGACGGATAGTTTCCTCTGCAAAAGGCCTATCGGAATCAGAGGGTTCGAGGGGAATAAAAAGGTCGCTGGCATAAGCGTGGGAAATTAACAGTAGGGTCAGCAAGCTGGCAAGCAGAAGAATAGTGTGTGCGGAATTTTTCATAACTGCTTATCCTGAAGTTCTCAGGCTATAATTTCACACAGTAAAGAAGGGCAACATTTTTGGGCCTCGTCTCAGCATCTCCCGTAAGTCCTGTTGTCCCATTACCACCCGTAGGTTTTGCCCTCTCGTGACCGTCACCAGGCCCAGAATCGTAGGGTATCGCCGCATCGTAGCCATGAGTGTGTTTCTTAAACGTATCCTCCTGATAACTACCGGGATTCCGTTCTCCATCGGGATCGACCTCCGATCCGCTACGATCGATACCTCTGACAAAACGCCCATATGCTAATTTATATTCTTCCCACCCTTCGGGGGGACAATCTTCACTCTCAAACGCTACTACGGCTTTACTAGGAACGGAAACAATGGCTGGAATTTTGCCTATCAATCCGACTAACCAGAGTATTACCAAAACTCCTAATGCTGTAATGATCCCAGTTACTATTTCTCTCATAAGATACTCCTCTCTCCCTTTCTCGATAACATTGGACATTTCTACGCTCTTTTGCTTTTCAGAAAAAATGGGGGAGTGGTTCAGTGTGCGTTGTCAGCCGTTGTTTCTGTTGGGGCAAAAATCCCCAAAGGGACCAGTCTCCTGCCCCCCCCTCCGCCGCCCTCTGGGCACGGCTGCGGCACAAAGGGGGCGGGTCTCACTGGTCAGACGGGCCGCACTATACCTAATTATGCCGGCCCTGTCCCTAACAAATGATAGTAAAATTCCCCTGCTCCATGCCTGCTCTCTTGGTGTCTGAGCGGGCGGGCCGCGTCAGGCCGCGCCCTGCCGAATGGCGATAGCCTCGCGCAGACCGTCAAGCAGCCCTTCGAGGTGAGCCATACGCTCGCGCAGTTCGGCGACCTGCTGCTCCAGGGCCGTAAACCGCTGCTCCAAGGCCGTAAACCGCTCGTCAAAATACTGACGCTGCGCCGCCAGTTCGGCGCTGAAGTCCCGGCGCTGCGCGACCAGTTCCCGGCGCTGTTCTGCCAATTCGGCACGGATGACCCGCTGCCCGCTCAGCATCAACCCGGCCAGGGTCGCCCCTACCGCCACGACGGCTATCAGGACTCCGATCAGTTCGACACTCATACCGTTTCCTCCGGTATACAAACCGGCGTTGCGCGAGGCATATACAGCCGATTATCACCAATAGGAAGGGCGAGGCAATACGGCGCAGGGCGTACCACACGCATACTGCCCCTGACATCAACTCGGGTGCAGCGCAGCGCCGGGTACATTGAAACCCTGGCGGAAATCCTCTAGCGTGCAGAACGATGTTCGAACGAATATGGGTCCTATGCTTGAGCCTCGTGCTGCTGGGCGTATGGGGATGCTCGGCAACCCTCAGACGTCCCTCGGCCAAAGAATATTATCAGCAGGCAACTGACTCTTTCACCGACGAGGACTATCTGGGGGCTTCCGATCAGTACCAGGAGTTGCTGGATCAATATCCGCTCAACCCGTACGCTGAGGAAGCCCAACTCAAAGCGGCCTATGCGCTGTTTATGGAAGAAAATTACGCCGAAGCCGTTGCGGCCTTTAAGGACTTTGAGCGGGCCTATCCGACCAGTCGGCATATGCCGTTTGTCAAATATTTTCTCGGCATTACGAACTATAGCCAGGTTCGCTCCAAGGATCGCGATCAGGCGGTCACACGCCGAGCGGACGGATTTTTTCAAGAGGTGATAGACCGCTATCCGGAAAGTGCTTTTGTCCTCGAGGCTGAGGAAAAGAGCAAATCGGCGCGGGACATCCTGGCGGCCCACGAATTGATGGTGGCGAACTTCAATGAGCACCGTGGCAATATTACCGCCACAAAAGCACGCCTGCGCAGCCTGATTGAGCAATACTCTGAGACCGACGCCACAGAGGAAGCCTTGGGTCGGCTCGAACAGCTCTTGAACGAAGAGGGCAATGTCGAGTTGGCCGAGCTGGCGGCCCGCGCTCAGTCCGCACGGATAATGAATAGAGAGGCACCCAGCGCGGAAGAGGACAGCCCGGAGGACGAGGCGACCGGCTCGGATGAGCTGCTCGTCGCTGGAGTCGATCCCTTGTTGCTGCTCGTTTCCGAATTGAAAAAACAGGAAGAGGCAGAACGCCTCGCCCGGACGGAAGCGGATGCGGAAAGGCTGGCGGCGGAAAAAGAGGCCGAGCAGGAAGAGCGCGCCCTGGATGATGCCTTTGACGATGACCGGTCCTACGAAGTGGGCGACGATTATCAGGAAGTAGACCTGGAGGCCTTGGAAGCAGAGCGGGCGGCCTTAGAGACTCCCGACATTGAGGAACTGGAATTCGACGTTGAGACAGACGATCTCGGACCCTTGGAACTGACCGAACAGGACGTAAAGAGGGAACGTGTCCTTCCATCAGCCAGAGGTGCTGGACACGTTTCCTCTTTCTCCGACGGGGATGACATTGATCTTTCTGACGACGACATCCTCACCCTTGACATTGAGGAAGACGCTATTGCGCTTGAGGAAGATGCTGAAGCGTTGGAAGCCGCTGGGGTGTTGGACGCTGAAGAAGCAGTTGAGGATGTCGTTGAAGAGATTGCCGGAGGCGAGGACACGACCATAGACGATGAGGTTGAAGTCGGCACAGAGGTCGCCGAGGCAGAACCTGTCCTGAGCCCAGCCGAAGGGGAAGTCGAGGACGACGAAGCAATTGCCGCAGTCGAGCAGAGTGAGCCGGTTGAGCTGAGTGAGTCAGAGGTTGAATACGCTGAAATAGATGAGGAAGCAGTCTCTTCTGACGCTCTCACGAACGGAGATGTCGCACTTGGAACCAGCAGAGAGGCCGTTCTGGGTATTGATATTGAGGAAATAGATTTTGAGTTTGAGGACGAATGAGACCGGGAGCGCGCGCGTTTGTAAGGGGAAAGTCCTGGTAATTGGTGTTGGCGGGCTGGGCTCTCCGGCGGCGTTTGCGCTTGCCCTGGCTGGGGTGGGAACGATCGGCCTGGTGGATTCGGACTGTGTCGAGCTGTCAAACTTGCAACGGCAAATCCTGCACTTTACCCCGGATATTGGCAAGCCAAAGGTCGATTCGGCCAGGGAAAAAATTCAGCAACTCAACCCCTCGACAACGGTGGTGACCTATAACGAGTGGCTGCATGCGGCTAATCTCGCAGATATCTTTGCCGCCTACGATTTTATTGTTGACGGGACGGACGGCGTGGCCACAAAGTTTCTGATCAATGACGGTGCCGTGCTGCTCAACAAACCACTCTCTCACGCCGGCATTGTCCAATTTCACGGTCAGGCATTGACGGTCTTACCCCATCGGACGACGTGTTTGCGCTGCCTGTTCCCGGTCCCGCCTCATCCTGATGAGAATCCCACCTGCCAGGAGGCCGGCATCCTCGGCAGTCTGGGCGGCAGTCTGGGCGGCGTGCAGGCTGCCGAGGCTGTGAAATACCTGAGCGGAGCGGGGGAACTCCTGACCGACCGCTTACTGACCTATGACGCCTTGGCCTTACGCTGGCGAGAGGTCCGGGTGCGCCCCAGCCCACACTGTCCGCTGTGCGGCACGCCGCGGACGATTACGGGCTTACAGCCCGAAGCCTATGAGTTGGAAAGACTCTGCACTCCGGTCTGAATGGAAATCGGGCAGGGTGATTGTCAGACCGGCGCAAAAACGTAACAGTAACGTAACAGTAGAAGCTCGAAAGAGTAGATGAGTGATTCTGAATCAGGAGGGAGTGCATATGAGTGCTCAGGTCCGTATCCCAACCCCGCTACGCCGCTTTACCGGCGGTGCGGAAGCAGTCTCGGCCGATGGAGCCACGGTTGGGGCCTTGGTCGATAGTATAGAGAGTAATCATCCTGGGATTAAGGAACGGTTGTGTGACGAGGCTGGCGAGGTCCGTCGCTTTGTCAATATCTTTGTGAATGGGGAGGATATTCGTTTTATCAACAACCTGGATACGCCGGTGAATGAGGGCGACGAAGTGTCTATCGTGCCTGCTATTGCCGGAGGCTCTTTTTGCCCCCGCCTCGCTACGCTCGGCACCCCCTAGAGAAAAAAGGGGGGGGGTAAAGCGTGTCACTCCTGCCGAAAAGAATAAACGTGTCCTCCCAGGATAGAGAAGAGATGCTGGATACATTTACTCTTTTTCCGACTGAGGGACCGCCGCCAGTCGGCCCCTTGCGTGTTCCGTCGGTTCTGCATCTGATTGGGAATACGCCGCTGCTTGAAATCACCCAGCTGAGTACGGACATTCCTCCAGGCGTCCGGGTCTATGCCAAACTCGAAGGTTTTAATCCCGGTGGATCGGTCAAAGATCGCCCCGCACTGTGCATGCTCCAAAAAGGGATTGAGAACGGCGCGCTGACCCCGGACAAGATTATTCTCGATTCCACCTCCGGGAATACCGGGATTGCGCTGGCCCTGATCGGAGCCGTGCTGGGCTACCCGGTTGAGCTATGCATCCCAGCCAACGTCAGTATAGAGCGAAAAAAAATCATCTCTGCGTATGGGGCAAAAATGATTTTCAGCAGTCCTATGGACGGCTCGGATGGCGCCTTGGAACTGTGTCGGGAGCGGCTGCAAGAGCAGCCCGAGCGCTATTTCAAACCGGATCAATACTTTAATCCACACAACTCACTGGCGCATTACCAAACCACCGGGCCGGAGCTGTGGTGGCAGACCAAAGAGCAGATCACCCACTTTGTGGCCGGCATGGGGACCGGCGGCACCCTGATGGGAACCGGGCGCTACCTGAAGGAGAAAAATTCGGACATTCAGATTGTTGGGGTTGAACCGGATGATGCCTTTCACGGCCTTGAGGGGCTGAAGCATATGGACAGTTCCATTGTGCCCGGCATCTACCATGAGGAGCAGCTTGACCGAAAGATCAGTGTTTCGACTGAAGACGCCTATGAAACGGTGTACCGGCTTGGGAGAGAAGAGGGGGTTTTGGTTGGCCAGTCATCCGGCGCGGCGATGTGGGCGGCGCTCCAGGTGGCCCGTGAGATTGATCGGGGCACGGTGGTGACGCTTTTCCCGGATTTCGGCGACAAATATCTCAGCACCAATCTGTGGATCGGCTGGAAAGAGTATAATCAGCGGCAAGCCAACGCTCGGGTAGAGGGAACAGCGTAACGGAGACATTGGGGTCCATTGGGTCCGTAGGGTCCATTGGGTCCATTGGGTCCATTGGGTCAAGACCCTATAGACCCTACAGACTCAAGAGACCCTACAGACTCAAGAGACCCTACAGACTCAAGAGATATGCTCGAAGACGCCCAGATCGAACGCTATAGCCGGCAGATTATTTTGCCCCAGGTCGGCGGGAGAGGGCAGGAAAAAATCCTTCGGAGTCGGGTGTATGTTGACGGGGACGGGCTGCTCGCGGCAACGGCGCTCTTGTATCTCGTCGCTGCCGGCGTTGGGACTATTGGCATTGCCCGGTCCAAGGCCGCTCCGGTCTTTTCCGCTCTTGCGGAGCAATCCCTCGAACCGGATGAGCAGCTTGTGGCCCACACGCTCAGGCGTCTGAATCCTGATTGTACCATGGTGGTCCATCCGGATGAGGGCGAACACCTGACCTATGATCTGGTTCTGGCCACAACAGATGCCCTGCACGATGAGTGGTACGCTCAGCACAAACCGTTTGTGTGGGGGGCTATCAATGGGGAAGACGCCCGCTTATTCGTAAGTCGGGGTGACAAGGCTGACCGGCCCTGCCTGCGCTGTCTCTTCCCGGAAAACCCACCCCGGCCCTATCGGGCCACCCCTCCGAGGAGGGGAGAGAAAACAGTCCCCTCTTGGGAGGGGTGCCGCGTAGCGGCGGGGTGGGTTCCTGCGGACACGGGGACCGCAGACCCGCTTAATTCTCCATACGCGCTCTTTTTGGGTACCCAACTTGTCACCGAAGTCCTGAAAATCATCCTCCAGCCCGAGGCGGACGGCCAGCCAAAACTGCTAGCCTATACATTCCCGGCGTTTCACTGTACCGAGCAGACGGTTGAGAAGAATCCGCACTGTGCGGTCTGTGCGCCTGATTGAGGAATGGAGAGGAAGACGTGGAGACCCGTAGTCGTCAGCCTGCCTCGAAGGAAGGGAATTCCTATTCCCTCACGCATCTCAAGTGCCTTGAGGCTGAGAGCATGCATATCCTTCGTGAGGTGGCGGCGGAGTTTGATCACCCGGTCATGCTGTACTCCATCGGCAAAGATTCGGCGGTCATGCTGCATCTGGCACGAAAAGCATTCGCGCCGGGGACACTGCCCTTCCCCCTGCTACACGTTGACACGACCTGGAAGTTCCGGGAGATGATCACCTTCCGCGATGCCTATATCAGGCACAAGCTCGGCCTCGACCTCATCGTGTATATTAACCAGGACGGGGTCAAAGCAGGCATCAGCCCCATTACGCATGGGTCCAAAAAACACACCGACGTGATGAAGACGCAGGCCCTCAAACAGGCGCTCGATCAGTATGGATTTGACGCGGCTTTTGGGGGCGCACGGCGGGATGAAGAGAAATCACGGGCCAAAGAACGGGTGTATTCTTTCCGTGACCGTAATCATCGCTGGGACCCCAAGAACCAGCGTCCCGAGCTGTGGAATCTGTATAATTCCACGCTTGATAAAGGCGAGAGTATTCGTGTTTTTCCGTTGTCGAACTGGACCGAGCTGGATGTCTGGCAATATATCTACCGCGAAAACATCCCGATTGTTCCGCTGTACTTTGCCAAGGAGCGTCCGGTTGTCGAGCGCGACGGGGTGCTGATTATGGTCGATGATGACCGTCTACCGCTCAACCCGGGTGAACGGCCGCAGTTGAGAAAAGTCCGTTTTCGCACCCTGGGCTGCTATCCGCTGACGGGGGCGATTGAATCCGAGGCGGACACCCTGCCCCTGATTATTCAGGAAATGCTGCTGGCGACGCAGTCCGAACGGCAAGGTCGCGTCATTGATTTCGACCAGTCCGGCTCTATGGAAGAGAAGAAAAAGGAAGGCTATTTCTAATAGCAACATGTCCCACCAATCCGACCTGATTGCGACCGATATCGAAGCCTATCTCGCCCAGCATGAGCGCAAGGACCTGCTGCGCTTCCTGACCTGCGGCAGCGTGGATGACGGCAAGAGCACCCTGATCGGCCGCCTTCTGTACGACTCCAAGCTGATCTATGAGGATCAGCTTGAGGCGATGAAAAAAGACTCGGTTCGGCATGGCACGACCGACACGGAGTTTGATCCCGCCCTGCTGACCGACGGCCTCAAAGCCGAACGCGAACAGGGCATCACCATCGATGTCGCCTATCGCTATTTTTCGACCGCCAAACGCAAATTCATTATTGCCGACACCCCTGGTCATGAGCAGTACACCCGGAATATGGCGACCGGCGCATCAACCTGTGACCTGGCCATTATCCTGATTGATGCCCGCGCTGGTGTCCTGACCCAAACCCGACGACACAGCTTTATCGTCTCTCTCTTGGGGATCAAGCATATTATTGTTGCCGTCAACAAGATGGACCTAGTTGACTACAGTCAGGAGGTATTTGAACGAATCGTCAAAGACTATACCGGCTTTGCCGCCAGACTCGAGCTGAGCGATGTGCATTTCCTGCCCATGGCGGCGCTGAACGGCGATAACGTGGTACGCAAAAGTGAGCATATGCCGTGGTACACGGGCAGCCCGCTGATGCACCTGCTAGAGCACGTCTATATTGCCTCGGACGCCAATCTGATCGACTTTCGTTTTCCGGTCCAATACGTCAATCGTCCCAACCCGGACTTTCGCGGTTTTTGTGGCACGGTGGCCTCGGGCGTCGTGCGACCGGGCGATGAGGTCATGGTGTTCCCGTCACGCAAAACAAGCCGGGTGAAAGCCATCCATACCTTTGAGGGGGAACTGGAGCAGGCCATGCCGCCGCTGGCCGTGACCCTGACGCTTGAAGACGAGATCGACGTCAGTCGCGGAGATATGTTCGTTCACCCCAATAATATTCCCCTCATCGCCACGCGCTTTGAAGCCATGCTGGTCTGGATGGCCGAAGACCCCCTGCAGCCCGACAAGCAGTATTTTATTAAGCAGACCACCAACACGACGCCTGGGGTCATTACCGACGTGCGGTATCGTATAGACGTGAATACCCTCCACCGGGAAGACGCCGCACAACTGACACTCAATGAAATCGGACGGTGCGCCTTTGCGCTCGAAAAGCCGATTGCCTGTGACCCCTACCGCAAGAATCGTGCGTCCGGTGCGTTTGTCGTCATAGACCGCCTGACCAATAACACGATCGGCGCCGGGATGATCATCGACCGAAATCAGTCTTTTGGGTCTGTTGGGTCTTTTGGGTCTGTTGAGTCTGTTGAGTCTGTTGGGTCTGGACTCAATGGACCCAATGACTCAATGGACCCAACGAACTCAACTATGCGTGAGCAGGCCCTGCAACAGCACGCGCTCACGGTCTGGCTGACGGGTTTGTCCGGCTCCGGAAAATCGTCCATTGCGGAACGGCTTGAGCAGCGTCTGCATACGGAAGGGTTCCACGCCTATCGGCTCGATGGCGATAATCTGCGCCTGGGCTTGAATCGGGACTTGGCATTTTCCGCAGCGGACCGCGCAGAAAATATCCGCCGCATTGCCGAAGTCGCGCGGCTGTTTAACCAAGCCGGGCTCATCGTCCTGGTATCGGTTATTGCCCCCTTTTACGCAGACCGGCACCACGCGGCAGAAATTATCGGCGCGGACCGCTTTTTTGAGGTATATGTGGATACCCCGCTTGCAGTGTGCGAGGCGCGTGATGTGAAAGGGCTGTATCACAAGGCGCGGGCCGGAGAGATTCCAGACTTTACCGGCATCTCCTCTCCCTATGAACCGCCGCCAGCGCCGGCGCTCCGGCTGGCGACAGTTGGCCACACCGTCGAGGAATCGACCCAAGCCGTGTTCCAGGCGATCATGGCTCGTATCCGGCTGTAGGCGACTCCCTGTCTGCCCGCCTTATACATATTTTCTTGAGGAGGAGTCTGGATGTTGAAGAGTCTGTTGAGTCTGTTGAGTCTGTTGAGTCTGTTGAGTCTTGCCCCCAACGACGCAAGAACCCAACCGACCCAAGAAACCCATTTAGATTTCCGGACGCCAACCCAAACGGTAGAGGAGCAGTTCCTTTTTCTGCGGAAAGGTATTCAGGCAGAATATTTTTCGCGCGAAGTCGGACAAGACTGGGATCAGATGGTGTTCTGGCCGCACGGGGCCGTTCGCCCAACCCATCTGGTCGGCTGCATTGAAGAAGTCCTCGACTGTTTGAGCGGCACCTGTGGCGAGTCTTTTGTCGTTGGGGATAAACTGACACCGAGTGTCCAGGTCATTGACTTGCAGACCCGGGCGGTCACCACCCTGGTGCGCGGGATGACGATTTGCGATGGGATCCGTACCACACCGTGGGGCACGGTGGTCGCAACGGAAGAGGACTTCGTCAGCGACACCGGGGCGGTGTATGAAATCCTGGACCCGCTGACGAATGACGAGTTTACCATTCTTGAGCGAGGCAGTGGCACTGCGCCGGCCCGGATTGTGGATCAGGCCGGCCGGGACGCCTCGGACCGCATTATCAAACGCACGGCCTTTCCCGTGATCCGCTACGAAGGCTTTCTCGTGCATGAAACCGGCGTGGTGATTGCGGGCGATGAAGAGCGACCCGGCAGCTATGAGCCGGGCGATACTGATGGCGGCGCAGTGTATAAGTTCATCCCGACCAATCTGTACGACCCCGACACCGGTCATATTGCGTCCCTCGATCAATCTCCCTTGATCGAAGGCACAACATACGCGCTGCAAGTGTCGTGTCGGGAGGACCAGCAGCAGTTCGGTCAAGGCTGCGAGATTGGCAACGGCGCCTGGATTCCACTCACGCCAGCCGGCGCGTCCGAGGTCAGTCTTGATGAGGGCGAAACTCGCATTGGTCGCGAGGCGGCCTATGCGGTTGGGGCAACGGCCTATTACCGCCCCGAAGACCTCCATCGTGACCCGATGTTCAGCGACCCTGACCAGCCTGATGCCATTCGCTTCTGTTTTGCCGTCACCGGGAACCATGTCGCAAGCAACTACGGGGAGGTGCAGTGCGCGATTGATCGGGATGTGACCACGGCAACCGGGACAACGGGAGAAATCGTGCTGAACCGCTTCATTGAAGGTAGCCCCGAATTCAGTCAGCCGGATAATCTGGCCTTTCAGCCGACAACGGGGGTGCTGTTTGTTGTCGAGGACAATGGGACGAGCCAGGGCAATAGCGATATATGGGCCTGTCTGCCGGACGGCGCGGACGACGATATCAAGTCTGACGGTTGTGTGCGGTTGCTCAAAATTGCCGATGGTTCTGCCGAGTCAACCGGTTTTCTTTTCACGCCGGATGGGACTGAAGCGTATTTTGCGATCCAGCATAGTGCCGACGGCAATATGCCCTTGGTGGATGATTTTCGGACCGATGACCTCATCCGGCTGTCAGGGTTTCGGGTCAGACCCATGAAGTATGATTTTGGCGCACGGACAGCGTACCGTCTCGAAAGGCAATCCTACCGATATTTCGGTTTTGGAACCGAAAACCAAATCGAGTAGCGGAGATGAGTCTTTTGAGTCTGTGGAGTCTTTTGAGTCTGTGGAGTCTCTTGAGTCTGTGGAGTCTCTTGAGTCAAGACCCAATGGACCCAATGGACTCAATGGACCCAATGGACTCAATGGACCCAATGGACCCAATGGACTCAATGGACCCAATGACCCAACCGACCCAATGGACCCGTACTTCGGTCCAAAAGGTCGAGCTGCTGAAAGGCTGGACGGCGGTGTTGCCGCCCCGCTCCCCCGGATCGGGAATAGTCGGCGTCTATAACCCCGAGGCGGTGATTCCGCCGCAATGCTATACCCGGACCGAGGGCCGCTTTAATCCGTGCTACGTCTGTCATCAAAATCATATCCCGGGCCGTGAAAATCGGATGAACGACGCCCGTTTGCAGCGGGCGTACAGTTTTAGTCAGGCCGGACAAACCAACCGTTGGCGCAATCTGTTTGAAGACCGGACGCAGCGGGTCGCCGCCATGAGTGACAGGGCCATACAGGCGTGGATTAACCACGATAATTTTTCCGAACTGGCCGGCCGCTTGGAGGCGGTTCACTTTCGAGGCTATATTCCCCGACTTCAAAACCTGTCTGATGGGGTAGCCGCCTTTGATGAAGAGGGTTTTGCCAAGGATGGCAGCCATTGGGTGGCTTTTAGCTATAAGCCCTTTCCAAGTACGTTTTGGCCGACCAATGGGTCTACCGATGATGTCATGATCCGCTTGCCGGCCAAGTTTCGGCACATCCAAGACGGGGTCTATTCGCGCGAAGTGTATAAGGCAAATCTGGCGATTCTCGAAGCCGCGATTAAGGGCTTTGATAGCATTGGCAGCCTGCCCATTGATGAGACCCAACTCGGCCAGGACCTGAATGAAGACGGAGCGCTCGGCCGCATTCACGCCCTCACCCGCCCGGCAACCTATGTGGGGGCGGCGAGTCATACGCGGGTTGAACCGTATGTCTATCCCCACCGGACGGAATTTCTGCATACCGTACGCTATGTCGGCGTCGGCGCGGACGAGAGCATCACGAATACGCGGCGGATGAAAGAAGTGCGGTATATGCGGAAGCGGGATTTCCTGTCTAAAACGATCCTCGCCCATTATTACGACGAAGAGTATCAGGAAAAGCTGGAAGGCACGCTGCCTCATTATCCGGACCGCGGTCATGCGGGTCTGTACAATAAAATGGGCTGGCTGCTCCAGGGGTTTATCGAAGACAAGGACGGCCGGCTGCGCTTCAATACCTACGAAGAGACCATGTTCTGCATGGGCTGCCATAACACGGTTGGCTCTTCGATTGACAAGACGTATAGCTTCCCGCGCAAAATCGACGGGGCCGCCGGCTGGGGCTATATCAATCTGCGCGGCATGCCGGACGCGCCCACCATGAACGAGCAGCAAGGGGAAATCCTGACCTATCTTGAACGCGTGGGTGGCGGCACCGAGTTTCGCAATAATCCGGAAATGGCGGCGCGCTGGTACCATGCGGACGGATCGGTCAATTACGCAGCCGTTGCCGCGGCACGGGATGTCTACGAGCTGATTACCCCATCCCCCGCACGAGCCTTATTGCTCAACAAGGCCTATAAGCTCATTGTCGAAGACCAGGACTATATCTACGGTCGTGACACGACGCTGCGCCCGCCGGCAAATGTGTACGAGTACGTTGATAACACTACCGCCCCGACACTCCCACCGGACAAAATCCATACCTGGGATATTCGCCTCAATTGGGCGGCGGGCAGCGCGGAGGCAATGGAATAGAGTGTTTCACGCTACGTTGTCGCCCTGCCAGTCCGCCCTCGTCGGGCAGGACACGGGCCTGCCCCAAACGGCCGGGGAGGGGATGGGGGTGACTCCCCGCCTGGGAGCGCGGCCCTCCTGGCCGCCGCCTTGGATCGTGCTCCACGCCTGACGGCCTCTGATAAGTCGTCACTCCTGCACGGGCGGAGGCCGCCCGCCTTTCTCTTGACAGAGGCCGGCGGAACACTCATCATTCCGCTTATGGCCGCACTCGCTTTCGACACCCTCAAGGCTGCCAAGGCGCTTCGGGCGGCTGGCTTTGACGATGCCCAGGCCGAAGCGGTGATTTCTACGGTCGGTGACGCGGTTGGCGGAAATGTCGCTACCAAGGCCGACCTCCAGGACCTCGAATTGCGCATCACCCATCGATTTGAATCTCTTTACAAGCACCTGCGGGCCATGTCAGTCGGGATCGTCACTGCCGTTGTCGCGCTGATGAAGCTGCTCTGATGTCGCCCATACGGATCGTGTGACAACACGAGAAGACATCCTTAAAGAATCCCTAAACCCGCTTTAACCCAGCTTTCGTAGCTGCCTGTACGGCAGTGAACCGAGAGCAAATCACGCTGCTGTGTAGCACGTCTCTCTCCTCCTTGAGGAGGGCGGGCTTCCAGCCCGCATAGCGGCCGGGAGGGCCGCCCTTCCAGGAGGGGAGCCATCACCGTAGCCGAGAAACGCTACATCAGCCGTGAAGGGCTTACCTTCGACCGGCGGCGGCAAGTCCTCTATCTGACCCATGGTGCCGCTGGAATTGGGCTAGGTGTCAACACCCTTTCAACGAGCATCATTAAAGAGGCTCATCAGGCGAAAGGCATCGGACACGGTAAGCCCGACCTCGGTTAGCACTGCGGCGGCTTCCTCTTTTATCTTCCCATCAATGCGGGCTCAGATCACTTCTTTCATAACCAGGACCCCACTACAGTGGTCATGCGGCGAATCTGAAGACCGGCAAGGGAATGGACGTTGTGGCTTTGGCTTCGCCATGAACCATCAGGCGGACCTTCTCTGCCGTCTCACGGCTGAAGGTTTGCTCTCCGCACCTGCCGCACACCACAGCCGGGATACCACCGACCAGGATATATTGCCCATCAACACGAAAGACCTCGTCAACGAGTGCCTCCCGATTCTCCTCGGCATGACAGACTGCGCATGTAGACATGTCATCTCCTTCTGGAGTAGTCGATCCATTCATTCGGGCTTGGCTCATACAACGTTATGATTCTCACCAACTCGGTATCTGCAAGGGACACTTGAATGTGTAACGGTTTCTCCGTCAAGGTGAAACCCAAGAGGAGGCAACTCGGAGAATATTTATCACTTGGATAGTCCTCTATGACAGTTGCGTGAAGTCCGGCTTGCCTGATTTCCTGTTCGCTAATGTTTCTTTCAACAACACGCCTCAGGGCGTGGCGGGAGAAATCGAAGTCACCTGCATTTAACTGAGAGCGGACTTGCTCAATCGTTTTCGCGCTTCCCCTTAGTCCTTCACTTCCAGACTTCCGGCAATGATATGATTCTGGTCTTTGACGGCTGGGTCAACCCCAAGGCCCTTGATTTCTTAGCTGCCTGTACGGCAGTGAACTGGGAGACTACGCGCTCGCCACGCTGACCCAATTTCTTAGCTGCCTGTACGGCAGTGAACCATCAGATAAGTTGACGCCATGTTTGTCTCTCTTTCTTAGCTGCCTGTACGGCAGTGAACACAGGGACTCGGCCACGAGTTGTGACTTGATCCTTTCTTAGCTGCCTGTACGGCAGTGAACGGTTATGGTGGGGGTACGGCGCCGGTCTTCCCTTTCTTAGCTGCCTGTACGGCAGTGAACATGCCATGGTCTCGGACAATCGCCCCGTACTTTTTCTTAGCTGCCTGTACGGCAGTGAACGCCCGAGCCGAGTCCACGAGAGAACGCCCACATTTCTTAGCTGCCTGTACGGCAGTGAACATGCAACATGGGCTCTATGATATCAGCTACCTATTTCTTAGCTGCCTGTACGGCAGTGAACGTCGAACACCTCCCGCTCGGGGTGGATAGGGATTTCTTAGCTGCCTGTACGGCAGTGAACGCATAACTCTGGGCTTGCTCCATCCGCTTGACTTTCTTAGCTGCCTGTACGGCAGTGAACGCAGCCGGGCCGCTGCGGCCTCGCCGGTCGCTTTTCTTAGCTGCCTGTACGGCAGTGAACTTGTCGGCTTTCTCGACCGCGGCCTTGAGCGATTTCTTAGCTGCCTGTACGGCAGTGAACATATTCTCCACGTCTATTACGTCACCATAGTATTTCTTAGCTGCCTGTACGGCAGTGAACGACCAGGAAGTCAACATGGTCCGCCGTTGGATTTTCTTAGCTGCCTGTACGGCAGTGAACGGCGATCCGGCCCAACCGCAAGCGGTCCTGACTTTTCTTAGCTGCCTGTACGGCAGTGAACTTCGATGATGATAAGGCCGCCCTGCATCTCCTGTTTCTTAGCTGCCTGTACGGCAGTGAACCCGTGTACCTGTCCGACGCGCCGGCACCTCCTTTTCTTAGCTGCCTGTACGGCAGTGAACGGATACCCGTTTAATCAGATTCTCAGCCATGAATTTCTTAGCTGCCTGTACGGCAGTGAACTTCGTGTGACCGCAGAGCTGAGAACAGGCGTATTTCTTAGCTGCCTGTACGGCAGTGAACGACGAATCTCCGGTCGATAATCGGCAATGGTGATTTCTTAGCTGCCTGTACGGCAGTGAACTCAGTTCTCCATCAGCCCGACCGGGGTGTACGATTTCTTAGCTGCCTGTACGGCAGTGAACTTCGAGACCAAACCAGGACCAAAAGCCCTCGTTTTTCTTAGCTGCCTGTACGGCAGTGAACGTATCGGAATGGTAGCGTTACTCTTTTTCAAATTTCTTAGCTGCCTGTACGGCAGTGAACGGGGGATGATGGTTTTGTCCCTCACCGGAATTTTTCTTAGCTGCCTGTACGGCAGTGAACCTATCTGCTGCTCAACACGATCGAGACGACGGTTTTCTTAGCTGCCTGTACGGCAGTGAACGACCGGCGCTCTGTCCGACTACCTCGCTGCATTTTCTTAGCTGCCTGTACGGCAGTGAACATCATATGTGGCTCGGGCGCCGGTGCCTGAGTTTTCTTAGCTGCCTGTACGGCAGTGAACTAGCCCTGTTCTCCAAGCGGATTCAGGGTGATTTTCTTAGCTGCCTGTACGGCAGTGAACGTAATGTCGTGACGACTCAAGGCTTCTCCTCCGTTTCTTAGCTGCCTGTACGGCAGTGAACTGGGGGAGGAGATGGCGTTTCCCCCCACTTTTTTTCTTAGCTGCCTGTACGGCAGTGAACCCACTCTGATGCGGCTATTTTGCCGTCGTCAATTTCTTAGCTGCCTGTACGGCAGTGAACAGTAGGGATGTACGTGTAAGCCTTTAATTTTTCAGGAGTTCGGACAAAAAGCAGTGATTTGACCTTAATGCGAGCCCTTGAAAAATATACTAAGCAAATCAAAGGGTTATGGATAACCAAGAAAAAAGGGTCAAAACCAGGGGACGGTAGCAGTGCTGCTGAGACCATAGGCCGAAAATGACCCTGCGACTGATTGTTGGACCGGCTTACTGTGCTCAATATACACGCGCATCATATTTCCATTCGATAAGCTGCGTAATTGCGCGTAGGGCAGATCAAGCATTCTCTGCTGAGAATCAGGAATACGCTTGTGCGCCTCGGTCTCATCCAACCAACCCTTTGCCACCGAGCGTTTCCGCTTGTTGTAGGCACTCTTCACTTGGACTCGCCTCACAGTACAGAATGAAGTCTGAGGGGGTATGGGGCGAACAGCGCTGACACGACAATAATCCGTCATGCCCGTTATCCACTGCGTTTGCATGAACTCCTCAAGCACCTCTTTGCTGCCGTGTAGACGGATTCGCGCTCCAAGGGTTTTGCTGGTCTTACCGTGGTCTGGAAAACTCACTCCTATTTTGCCCTGTCCATGTTTCCCTAGCGCCCGGTGTAATTTGGAGAACAGTTCATTCATGAGCGTGGTCTCCAGAAACTCCGGGTCGGGAAGCACCTGGATATCAACGTAATGGTCCATGCTCCTACCTCACTCTGATTTTTCTCCAAAAACGCCGCCCCGGACCAACACGGCCATAACGTAATGTTGCTGTTCCACTGCGGGGGTCTTTCCTTTTAAGACCCACCCGTCGAGGAGTGTATAGAAGTCCATCTTGTCTTTGGGCTGGCGGTATGCCTTGCCGCGATTGGTGACGGAGCCAAACGGCTCGACTGATATGGGGCCAAATTGCTCCGCTTCGGGATACCAAGTGTCGATTGTTCTCAGAGCGTTGCCGATTTTTTGAGAATGCAATCCCGCCACACCCCCAATTTCATAGAGCGTTTTGCTCTTCCTGGCGTTGTCTCTGTCTAAAATGAGTTCTTGAGAGGGAAACACCTCCTGTCCCTCGCCGAGACGGGCAAAGCCTTCTATCTTGAGAAACGTAAACGCCTCCCCTTTCAGACCGGCTTCAATAGCGGCTGCGAGTTCAGACACGTCCCCGTCCGTAGTATCGAATTTCCGCAAGGATATCCGGTCGCTCTCAAAGTCCCATCTGGCTACGACTTCCTGCCCCTGCTGCCGGGTCACGAGGACAGCAACGGCCTCAGCGCCGACGCGGTTCCGCCACAGGAAGCGCCCATTGGCTATATTCGTGGCGTAGCGCCGGGACAATTCGGAAAAGCCGTGCTCGGCGATATAGGTATTGATCGTTTTCCCCAACGCCTCCTTATAGTCCGGGTCATTACACGCCGAGGGGGTATCCAGGTCCGCCAATATCCTGAGCGTGAATTCCACTTTCAGCGTATCGTGCTGAAACGGTAAAAGGGCCACATCGACCGTCTGCAAATTGGGCTTTTGGACTTCGTTGTCGAGTTTCAAAGGGTCTGAAGCAATAGCGTTTTTCTGGCGGTTTGAGATGGTGCCGCGTATTGATTTCTCGTGGATCGTCAGTGGCGACCAGGACTCTGCCTTGTCTCGATTTTCCCAACTGCCCGAGTACATCAGGCCGTCGGAATTCGCCAATTTCCGCTCGAATGCCAAAACTGAGGCGGTCTTTAACTGTGCCATAGTCATTCTCCTCCTTGTCACTCTTCTTCGTCTGTGTACTCAATTGCGGGCCGATACTGATTGCGGCAGAGGTATGTCCCTGTCTCGGCATATTCAGGCCGCCAGAACAGGTGATTCAGGTTTGTGATTCTATGCGGGCTGAGCCATTGCCCAAGAGAATACACGTTTTCAACAAAACAGGCTGGCGACGAAGCGTCGCGTGTTTTAGCGATTGCACCGGGTTCATACAACGGCGAAATGCGCCTATAGCCAACGGCAACGGGCTTGATCCAGCCTGGTTTGGAGCTTACCTGTTGCCACGGCGTCTTCCCGTCTTTCGTTTTTTCCTGGCTGGCTGCATAGCGAAGGGAAGAAAAGGACAACCAGGCGGCCAAGTCGGGGTCCGGGGCATTGGCCTGCCGTTGTCGGTCCTGTTCGGCAAGCAGTAAATCGTGCCGACTCACCAATGCAAACCCTGGGAGAAGACTCCGTAGCAGTTTTTTTCTGTGCTTCTCGTCCTGTATGTCTGCAATCTCGACAGTTGGCGTATTCGTCAGCACGCCTCCGGCCAATCGCTGCCGTGCTGACTGGTGCAGCAAAAAGGCCGTGAGTTCTTCTTTCTCTTCGCTATCGACTTGTTGGTTTTCCGTCACGGAGATGAGCACCGTGACTTCCATGTTCATTTTGCCTTCTTCGACAAATGAGGCGGACTTGCCGCTTTTGTCGAGCGGGTTTCTGCTCAGTGAAAAGCGGGCGTCGGCATAGGGCGAGGGGTTGTGTGCGTGAACCTGATGCCTGTGACACACAACCCCGCAACCGTCAAAACTGAGGTCAAACTTTTTCGGCAACCTGCGTTGTAGGGCGTGCGTGTAGCCCAGAAAATGGGTGATCGCAGGAAATCCCCAGGTAAAGCCGGCAATGGCATTGGCCCCGTGGACTTTCAAATTGCGTAGGAGAATCACAAAATCCATTACAGTCCTCGTAATTCGGGTTCCAGGAGGTCGCGCAATTCGCGCTGTTCGACCGCGCCGAAGGCAAGCGTGCCACTCTCAAGTTTGTGGCTGAGCCAGATGGCGAAGTTCTGCGCTACTTTTGCCGCCCAGTCCGTTGCGTCCCGCTGAGACCGGAATTCCTCATCCGTCTTTGCTCTTTCGGGGTCCAACCAACAGCGTTCCTCGAACGGCAACCGGCAGTCAGGGTCGGCGCTCCACCCAGGCGGTAGCTGCTGGATAAAAGCCGCCCGATTCAAAATTTCGTCTACAATTGTGTCCAGCCGTTGGGCGCGTTGTTTTTTGATTCTGTCATTATTGGGCCGGTCGGCTACGCGCTGGAGAAAATCGCGTAACGGCTGAATGTGTTCACGATATAGGCGACGTTCAAAGCGCTGAGAGAAAATAGAGGTGATATTGAGGGGTGGGGTGGTCTGCCGTTGCCAATCCGGCGGTTCGCACGAAACAAGATAGGCTTTGCCGCCACGCTGGCTGTTCAGTTGGCTGATGTTTTGGGGTTTCGTTCCGCCAAAACTCTGAACGGCAAGGTTTGGATACCGAACGTCTTCCTGCTCGGAATCCTCTTCTTTGCGACGCGCTTCACGAGTTGCTTTGGCCTCGGCGGAGAAGCGGGCGTGTTGAATGACGGCGTGAATCGCATGTGCCAGCGAGGTGGCGTAGAGCGGGATATGGATATGGTATTCGTCACTTTGTACCGGCCAGTAGCACTGCTTTGAAAACTTATGGGCACTTGGCTCCGGCGACGCCAGCACCGACAGAAATCCATCCGCCCACTCTTGGGCCGTATCCGCATCGGGTGCGATTGCGAGCAGCGGTGCATTATCGTCTCGCCGTAAGGCGTCGATCAGCTTTTGCCCACCGTGTTCAAGCAAGAGGAGCTTCCCCACATCAAGCGCAGCAGCGTTCCCGACAACATCGTATGGAACCTCTGGCACGCTGTTCGTGGAGATGTAGCCGTCGGAGGTCGGGCTGTCCGTATTCACAGCCTCAACGCTGCTGCCCCTGGAGTCTCCGTGAATGTATTTTGCTGCGTGGGTGATAAACGAGAGTTGTCTTGCCCGGCGGGCCGCATCGCTCAACCATGCGCTGGGTTCGTACTTGGCCGTGATTTCCAAGCGCTTGGCGGCATTCTTTTCTTTTTCCAGTTTTTCATCTCTGCGTTGCTGTATGTATTCCAGGATTCGGGCGGCAAGTCCGTTCTGCTGAGCGGTGGAAGTCATCAAACGCTCCTTTACTGAGCTGCCTGTCCGGCAGTGAAAAGAATTAAGGACTTGACAAATTTCTTAGCTGCCTGTCCGGCAGTGAACTTAACGATCAATCGGAAAGAAATCATCGCATCCTTCTTAGCTGCGAGTATGGGCGTAAACTTGAGCGAGAGAATAATAGATAGGCGGAAGGGTTTTCTGAACTGCTTGTCTGGCTGTGAGCGTTTACGGGACATTTACGAATTCTCCTCTTGCGAGGACTTCTTTTAGCCCTTTATAGTTCCTTTGTAAAGTCTTTTATAAGATAGACCTATAAAAACCAAGTTTTGGGGTATAGCGCCACCGCCGACCAGTCTTCTTATCCTGCGGCAGTGAAAAGACTCCGTAGATATGGCTGAGTTCTTCCATATCACTGTCTTCCTGCTGAGCGCGGCGGTTCATAGCGTCCACATAATCAACGTGTCCCCAGGTTGTATTCCCAGCTTTTATTTCAAGCGGGATGTGTTCTATCTCACTGCAAGGCTTGGGTTCGCCATTCTCATGCCATTTTATGACAGTAAACTCTTCGTCATCTCCCTCAAGCTGTAGAAAATAGTCCTCTTCTGGGAAGGATTGCCGAAATGGAGTGCAGCGCTGTAGCTCGCCGGTCAATGTGGCGCGAGGCTTGAGCCATTGTAAGGCGTAAGGCTCCCGTGGATCATCAGGCTTGTGGAAAGTGAAATAAATCTCCTGATGTTCCATATCCGCCAAGTTTTGAGCGGGACGGAGTGGGGTTCTCGGAACGAGGCAGGGCCGGGCGTCGATCACGCGGTATTGCTCGGCGAGTAAATTGTTTGACAATTTCCGTGTTTGAAGCGGCCTGTCTCTATGCTCGAAGCCGGGGCGACAGAAAGCGGGCCGTTTGCCTGTCATGCCTCTGTAGTTTTTTTCCAGCAGGAGGACATTCGGCTTTTCCGGTAATCTCTCTCTATGGCGAAGGACACGCCCGGCGAGTTGCACGATTGACCGCATGGAACTTGGCTCGGCTATGGCCCAATCGTAGTCGTGGTCGCGCCCTACTTCAGCCACGGGCGAGGCCAATACGACAAAGATATGGTTGGTGGTCTTGGCGTTTTTGAGTATCTGTTTGATCTCGGGTAAGTGCCAGAGGTCTCTCTGCTCTTTTCTATTCAGTACAGTATCGAGAATACGCTCGGTTTCGGAGCGCACAATCAGCGGAAACCGGCTGTGGTAAATGCAGTAGTGGATGGTGGTATCGTCTGGCGGTGAATGTTGAAGCAGGTATTTTGCCACGGCAACGAGTGGGTTGATATTCGCCATACGAACTACACCCAGGCTAACCTTTTTCTTGGTCTTTGGGTCTTCCTGGTGGTGGTCATGATGCAGGCGGTGTATTCCTTCGGATATGGCCTCACCCAAGGCAGCTATCGCGTCGTCGGGACTTTGCCTCCCCTGACCGGGTAGCGACAACAATTCGGCTTGTCGTTTTGGAGAGATGTTCGACAGTCTCGCTACCCGTTTCTCTGTGAAGCGGGAGTGCTGTTGACGAAACTCCTCCGCATTGGTAATGGCGGCGTGCTCGGCCTTTGTCTCGTCAAACCAGGCACAGCAGACAGGCTGCGGCTGATTCGGATTCCCGCAACTGTTGTTATAGGCATTCCGCCCGGCGCTATACGCTCTGAACAGTCCTGCCACCAGAGCGGGAGCCAAAGTTGCGGAAGACAGCACGACTTTGCTGCCCAGCATTCCGGCCCACCCCACCAGTCGGGTGAGCGCGGGTAAATCCGTGAGCCCAAATTCATCCGGCTCATCCACCACCAAGTCTGAGGTGAGCAGGCGGAGCATGGGAGCAATCTGTTTGCCGCCGCGCGTGCCTTCCGTCGCCGGCATGAGGTGGTCAATGGTGCTGACCAGTATGGGCGCACTGACTAAGCTGTTGAGCTTATTGTTGGACGGAGATTCTAACCAGCGCTTAATAGCATTGTCGGCAAGCGCCCCCTCATATCTCACGTGATAGTCCGTATCCAATAGTGGCTCAGCCGATTCCGAGCCGCTGAAATTGTCTTCGTTTTTCTTTTGCTCTTCTCGGTCTTCGTGGAGTTTACGAATCGCAGCGGAACCGATCAGAACCGCCATATCGTCTTCGTCCAGATTCAGGATTTGCCGGAATGCGTCGCCGGTCTGGAGCGTCAGGGTTCGTAAACCCAACGCCACACTGAACCGGCAGCCACGCTTCTCATCGGCCAAGGCATACATGATGCGTGCGTTGGCAAATGTTTTGCCACAACCGGTTGACGCCATATTGACCCCGAAAAAACCGCCCGTCTGCGCTTGGTCCTTCAGGGAATATGCCAGGTCATAGGCTTTGTTCTGCCAGAGAAACCGAGCGTCCCTAGTGCGTTTCTTGAAGGCCGAATGACGCCCGATTGCCGGTAAGGTGTCTTTCATCCCCGGAAGGGTCCTCATAATCCATAAGCTGTGTTTGTAGACGCCGACCAAGTGCTCATCGAGTCGCTGTTTCAGTGGCCCTGTTTTATGCCGTGTTTTACTGTCGGTATTTGCATACGCTACGTAACTCGCATCGCCATAATCGGGATTCCCCTCATGGGGGGACAAAGAAGAATAATGGTGGTCGGCCAGCATCAGCGCCATGCGCGAAATATGTATGCTGAAGCTGTCATCAAGCCAGTCACGTCCGAAGATGCTATGACGCTCAAGCAACCGTCGCGCTATCCGCCGCGCTTTGGAGCACCACGTATCGCTTCTGAACGGGGTGCCTGCCGGAAAGTCCCAAACTTGGCGCAATTCTTTTCTCATAACCCCCGTCAGATCGTTATCTCCATATTTTTGAATTTGTGGCGAATTCCAATCTGGCAATAACGATTTACCAAGAAAATCAGAAATCCATTTTAAGGGAGCTGGAGAATTCATCGAACGAGGTAATTTATGATGGGTAAGGATAAGCCAGCCGATGGCTTGCGCGAGGGGTGGTAGAGAACGAAATGGCGATTTAGGGAGGCTATCAGGACCGTCCTGTATTTCTTTGAGACGGCCTAAAAAGGCTTGTTCATCACCGCTCGAAACGGTAGTTAAACGCCTCAACCATTGTTCGTCTGGCTCGCCACGAACAAAAGCCTCAAACATTCGTAGGCTTACCCATTCGTGGCGGTACGGTTCCGAGAGGTTTTTGCCCGTTTTCAGCTTTTTTTGGAACAGATCATTGGCTTTCCCAAAGTCGTGAAACAGCGCCGCCAGAGCGGCAAGCAAGGCAATGTCTTCTGCCGTATGCCATTGGTTCTCGTCGTCTGCCTTCAGGACATTGCGTCGGGTGAAATTGGTCGGGATTGTGCCTTCGGTATTGAACTTGTTGGCGTTGCCCACAACCCACAGCAATTCACTGTAATTCTTCCCGCCGATTCTGTGGCAGGCTACGGCGGTATTCCTCCGCGCTGATTTCTTCAGCATCTTGCGGAGTGTCTGCAAGCCCTGGAGTGTGATTGCTGTTTGCCAGGTACGCTCACCCCTGCGTTCTGCAAACTGATCCAGAACGCGCCTCGTTTCGACCAAGGCTCTTTTATTGCACTGGGAGATAAGTAAGATGTTCATGGTCGTGGGACTTTGCTGAACTCAAGCGCAACAGACTTGATTGTGTCTATCATCGTGTCTAAGGCTTCGGCTTGATTGAAGCGCTGGATGCAGGCTTGACGAAATTCTTGCTCATCCTGACCGGCCATTGCAGAAATGAAGGACTGCGGGAGGACCAGAGCGTCTTTCACCAAGTCGGCGATATCAAAAACCAGCCCCCCACGCCTGGTTTTTCCGTGCAATACCGCGAGACCATGCGGCAGACCAAGGACCCAGGCCGCAGTGGCCGCCAGTCCGTAAGCGAGATAATTCCCGTGGTCAAGATAGCGATTGGCCAGGTCGGAGCCTGAGCCCCGCTTTGCGCGAACGAACTCTCCATAACCAACAGCATTGACCGCAAGTCTGTACAGACGTTTTGTGATCTGGGCCTCCAGCGAAAGAACGGCGTTGGTTGTGTGACACGATTCCAGTGATTTTTGTGTTGCATCAAGAAGCGCAATGAGGTCAGCAGCGCTGAGATCAAACGCGCTTTCCCGTTGCATTGTCGAGTCCAGCCAGTGTTTTCCAATCTGTTAAAAACGCACACGTTGAAACGTTTTCGCAGCGGCAACACGGCTGCCTTCGTCAAACCAGAAACTCACCCAGTGCTGTAAATATTCTGTAGGCCGATATTCACTTTGCGGACTCAGCCAAGACACTTCGACTTCGACCTCATTTGCCGCAAACAGGGGTGATCCTCCACCACCGCAAAACCCGACCAGGACTCCGGCCCTGGCTAATTCGCGCATAGCCGCCTGTGTTATTGAGGTGCCCGTCCCTAAAAGCAAAGATGTCGTATTGGCGATTGGGATATTCCAGTAGAGCGACTGTTTGCCCTGATCGGTCACGTATTCCACCCGTCCACCGTTGACCAGTACCCGGCAGTGTTGAAGGTAGTACATGTTGGCACGTTTGGAGTGGAGAATGGTTTTGAGGTCAGACGGGGAGAAATCATCCATAGCTGCGTTCCTTTCTCTCCCTCACCCTAGCCTTCTCCCTCCAGGGGAGAGGGGATGTGAAAGGCAGGTAGGGAAGAGATGAAGGACATGCGTAACACCCCGGAGTGACATCCGGGGTCACTCCTGCTCACACATTTTTCGGGCCTCTTTCCTTTCTCGCCAAAAGCTCGTCCGAAACCGAACGGAGGAGGAGAGCAAGCGGTGCTTCGGGGTCAAAACAAAGAGGCCACTCGTTGAGCGTTCTGTTTCCCTACCACACCCGGCGAGCGCTTGTCCCTATCATTTGATAGGAAAATGACCCCGCTCCTCCCCGGCGACCGGCCGGGGCGCTCCTGGCGCGAGCCGGGCGCCACGCGCACCGCCGCCGCTCGAACGGGGGAAAGGGCGGGCGGCACACAACAGCGCCGTGGCCCGGCACGCTCCCTGAAGACCCGGACGGGCATGACTGAGAGGGGCTCTCCGAGAGGAAGCGTCGTGCGGGGCTCCAGCACCCCCACCCCGGGTGTCCCCGTCCGGCGCGCGGCGGGTCCACGGCCCGCCCCCTGCTTACGTGTGATGCATATTGTGGCGTGAGCCTTCCGGGACCGGTCCGGCGGCCCCCGCCTCGGGCCGCTCGCCCTCCCGCTTCCTGGGAGCGCGGCCATCCTGGCCGCCCTGCGGGCTGCCCCGCCTTTGCAAGGGGGAGGTGATGCGGGCAAGCAGGTTCAGTTGCACCCTTGTATCCGGCCTCTGGAGTGGGTACCGTGGTT